>Ga0073904_10000026_pt1 | contig 78407 bp, 77 predicted proteins | sample KloWWTrecipitate_FD_66668 | JGI IMG/M metagenome (GOLD analysis project Ga0073904, IMG submission 66668) | Active sludge microbial communities from Klosterneuburg, Austria, studying microevolution and ecology of nitrifiers - Klosterneuburg... | ecosystem: Engineered > WWTP > Aerobic digester >... | reverse complement strand
TGTGAGGCGGCTAGATCTGCTTGCGTAGGTGGACTGGTTGCACTTCGCAGAGTTCGTGTTCCGAACCGATCAAGGAGGCCGCTCGAGATCCAGCCTCGAAGCACGTGTGCCGGAACCCCGGCTCGGTGAGCTTGTTCGATGAGGAACGCTCCGTGCTGACCGCGTGCGATGGCCTGTAGGCCGTGCTCGTGGTTCATGTAGTCCCGTACTATCCGGCACCGCCGCCGATGCCAACCTTCATCTTTTGTGTCAAACCCGGCCGACAATCGCCGCAGGTCAGCCCCCGACAGTGTTTACGTAAAACCGGGGGGAGTGGGAGGGGGAGTGGGCGGTGGGGGAAGGGTCGGTAGCGTGTGCAGCCATGTCTGATCGCACTCTCGTTCTTCTCAAGCCCGATGCCGTTCGCCGCAAGCTCGCCGGCCAGATCATCTCTCGTATCGAGTCCAAGGACCTGACCATCGTTGCGATGGACCTTCGTCAGCTCGACGCCGACACGCTCGCCCGTCACTACGAAGACCACGTCGGCAAGGGCTTCTACGCCGATCTCGTCGAGTTCATGAGTAGCGGCCCGGTCGTTGCGTTGGTCGTGGAAGGCCCGGAGGACACGTGGGAAGTGATGCGTACCCTGATGGGCGCCACCAACTCCCGCAAGGCCGCCGGCGGCACGATCCGTGGCGATCTCAGCGCCTCGTTCACCGAGAACCTGGTGCACGGCAGCGATTCGCTGGCCTCCGCCGAGCGTGAAATCGGCATTTTCTTCCCGAATCTGTAACAAACTACGCAGGCGCTACACTGCGCTGACGTTCGGCGAAAATGAAGGAGGATGGTGATGGCGAGAAGCAACCCGCTCGCGCTCGGTCGTGATCTCGCCATCGACCTGGGCACTGCAAACACACTCATCTATGCCCGCGGGCAGGGTGTGGTGCTCAACGAACCATCTGTTGTCGCCATCGACATCACCGACGGTCGCCCGGTCGCTGTCGGCATCGAGGCCAAGCGCATGATGGGTCGCACTCCTGGCCGCATCAAGACCATCCGTCCCCTCAAAGACGGCGTGATCGCCGACTTCGAGGTGTGCGAGAAGATGCTGCGTTTCTTCATCCAGAAGGTGCATGCCAGCCGTTGGAGCAAGCCCCGCATGATCATCTGTGTGCCCTCGGGCATCACGGGTGTCGAGCAGCGGGCGGTCCAAGACGCGGCCGAATATGCCGGCGCGCGCAAGCCGGTGCACATCATCGAGGAGCCGATGGCCGCGGCCATCGGTGCCGACATGCCGGTGCACGAACCCAGCGGCAACATGATCGTCGACATCGGCGGTGGCACCACCGAGGTTGCCGTCATCTCACTCGGCGGCATCGTGACGGCCCAGTCTGTTCGTGTCGCTGGCGACGAACTCGACGATGCCGTCATGCAGTGGGTGAAGAAAGAGTTCTCCCTCGCCATCGGTGATCGCACGGCCGAAGAGATCAAGATTCACATGGGCTCTGCGTGGCCGCTCGACGAGGAACTCACCGCCGACATCCGTGGCCGCGACCTCATCAGCGGCTTGCCGCGCACCATTCCGATGACCACCGAACAGGTGCGCGAGGCCCTTGCCGAGCCAGTGTCTGCCATCGTTGATGCTGTGAAGACCACGCTCGACCGCACTCCACCCGAACTCGCTGCCGACATCATGGAGCAAGGCATCATGATCACCGGCGGTGGCGCCCTTCTCGCGGGCCTCGATCGGCGCCTCTCGCACGAGACCGGCATGCCCATCAACATCGCGCACAATCCGCTGTTCAGCGTCGTCATTGGCTCCGGCCGAGCGCTCGAGAACATCGACGCGATGCGAGGGCTGATGTCGCTCGGTGGCGACGACTAGTCGCGCGGAGGCCATCACATGTTTTCCGCGTTGAGTCGCCGCCGTGTGGTCGCGCTGGTCGTGCTCACCTGCCTGATCTTCATCACGCTCGATCGCAACGGCAACCCTGTCATCAATCGGGTGCGGGGCGTACTGGCGACCGTCCTGCAGCCGATCGACACCGCCACTCGCGCCATCACCCTGCCGCTGGAACGCACCTGGTACGGCATCACTCACTACGACGATGTGGAGCGCGAGAACCAAGCCCTTCGCGACCAACTCGAACATCAGAAGGGCAATGACGTCGAGGCGCGTTCAGCGATCCTCGAGTACCGGTTGCTGCTGAAGGTGCAGCAGTTGGCGTCCAAGTTCAGCTACCCGACAGTGGCCGCGCAGGTCATCGGCGACTCGCCCGGCAACTTTCAGAACACGGTGGAGATCAACGTCGGCTCGATCGACGGCATCAGGGTGGGCATGCCAGTCACCAACGGCGCGGGTCTCATCGGTCGCATCACGCGTGTGTATCCGACACACAGCCTCGTCAAGCTGATCACCGATCCCGCGTACTCGGTGCCGGCCCAGGTGCTGTCGGCGGACGACGACGAGGGCATCGCAGGCCCACTCCCGGAGATTCCCGTCGGTGGTACGACGTCCAGCAGTACGTCGACGACGACCACAACGACAACCGTCGACGTCACCACCACCACCACGTCGCCGGGCGAGACTGCGGCGCCCACGACCGCCACTCCGGCTGCCACTACCACGACCGTGTTGGAGGTCATTCGCGAGACCGGCCTGCTCGAAGGGCAGGGCGGTAACAAGCCGTTGCTGCTGCGTTTCGTGGACAGCAGTTCGTCGCTCGCCAACGTGAAGGTCGGGTCCATCGTCGATACTGCCGGTGGGACGAAGGGTCTGGCGCCGCAGGGCATACCCATCGGGGTCATCACACGGATCGTGGCCCAGTCCGGTGACAGCAGCGCGCTCGTCGAGGTCACCCCCAATGCCAGCTTGCGTCAACTCAACTTCGTGGCCGTCGTCCTGTACGTGTCCGAAACAGCCGGTCCCTGACCGGTGCGGGGTTTCGTCGTCGCGCCACTGATTCGCCTTCTCCCTGTTGGGTTGGTGGCGCTCTCACTGCAACGGGTCGTCTTCGCCAACCACCCGGTCCACGACGTCCAGCTCGAGTTGGTCCTGGCGCTGGTGGTTGCCGCCGGCGCTGGTGGCGGTATGGATCGCGGTGCAGTTGCAGGGTTCGTCCTGGGTCTCCTCTCCGACGCCAGTGGCGACACGCCACTGGGGGTACTCGCGCTGGCCTACGGCATGGGCGGGATGACCGCCGGCTACCTGCATCGATTCACCACCGATCCGCAGTGGTGGCTGGCGGCGTTGTTCGCAACGATGGGGGCGGCGGTGGGGGAGATCTCGATCCCCATCGTGAAGGCCCTGACAGGCGATATCGGCTGGATCAACACCGATCTGCTCGTGATCGTTCCGATCGTGGCCGGCGCGGCCGGCGTGCTGTGCCCGCTCCTGCTGCCCCTCGGCAACTGGATGATGGGTGTGAAGCGCAAAAAGTGGAAGGCAATGACCGAGTGAGCGTGACGAACGCAACGCTCCCAACCGGCTGGACGCGCCGACTTTTGGCGTCGTTCCGGCAAGACTGTCGCAATGGCTGTTGACAAGCGCTCCGCCCGACTTGGCGTCCTTGCCACCGTGTCGCTCATCCTCATCGGCCTGCTGGGTGCCCGGTTGTGGTTCTTGCAGGGCGTCGAGAGCGAGGTGTACCAGGCGAAGGTGACGGCATCGAAGACGGCTGTTGTCTACACCGCGCCCGAGCGCGGCCGAATCTTCGATGCGAAGGGTCGGGTTCTTGCGGACAACAAGCGAATTCTGACGGTCACAGTCGACTGGGCGGTCGTCAAAAAGTTGAAGAATCGCAAGGAGCTGTTCGAGCGCCTGTCCGGGCCGCTGCAGACCCCGGTCGACGACCTGATGCGGCGCTACGACCCGTGTTACCCCGAAAAGCCCAAGGTGTGCAAGGTGGCACAGCTGTACGACCGGCTTCTGCCACTGCCGCTGAAGGAGGACGTCGATGAGGACACGGTGGCGTTCATCAAGGAACGCAGTGAGGACTATCCGGGTGTCGACGTCGTGGTGCAGTACAAGCGTGTCTACCTGTATGCGCCACTGGCGTCACACGTGGTCGGTTACATGGGTTCCATCACCAAGGAGAATCTCGATACCTACCTGGCACAGGGCTACAAGCGCAACGAACGCGTTGGGCAGTTCGGTGTCGAACTGAGCCTGGAGCGCGAGCTTCATGGCCGCTGGGGCAAGCGGGTCTACGAAGTCGATGCTTCGGGCAGCATCGTGCGCGAACTCGCCGATCAACGTGTCGAACCCGTCGCGGGTTTTGACGTGCAACTTTCCATCGACCTCGACTATCAGCAGTACGCAGAGCAGGCGTTGGAAACCGAACTGCGTTCGCGTCGTGATCTGCCGTTCGAGCCCAACGGCGACCATGCGCCGCGCAACCCGCTCGATCCTCTGACGAAGTTCAAGAGTCGGGTGTTCTACAAGACGCTCCCGGACGGCACCAAAGAGGACTACCCCGAATACGTGAACCACAAGGCACCGGCCGGCGCAGTGGTCATGCTCGACAACCGCAATGGTCAGGTCGTGGCGATGGCCAGCTATCCGACCTTCGACAACCGGTGGATGGAAGCCGGAATCACCGGCACGAAGTACAAGCAGCTCTTCCCCAGTACCAATCCCGATGGAACCAAGATCGACCCCGACCAGTCGATTCTCGTGAATCGCGCCGTGCAGGGCAACTACAACCTGGGGTCCACGATCAAACCCTTCGTCGCCTGGTCGGCGATGCACGCCGGGCTGATCAAGCCCTACGACATCTATGACGACAAGGGCACCTACACGTTGGACCCGGCGTACACGGCGCCGGAGACCTGTCAGAACAACGGCGGCAGCTACAAGTGCGTCTTCAAGAACGCGGTCTGCGGCAACGGCGCACCGTGTCGCTACGGTCCGGTCGATGTCGAGAGCGCACTGGCGGTCTCCAGTGACTCGTTCTTCTATCGGTTGGGTGAGCTCTTCTTCTGGGCCAGCAAGGGCCTTCCGGAAGGAAGCCCCAACCTGCTGAAGGTCAACCTCGAGCGGTTTGGTTTCGGGACGAAGACAGGCATCCAGCTCCCGTACGAATGGTCTGGCCGTATTCCCGACGACGCCTCGAAGAAGGCGTTGGTAGACAGGGGAGTACTTGCCAAAGGTGAGGTCGGCCGCCTGCTCGTCGGCGACGAGGTGCAGGTTGCCATCGGCCAGGGGCTGATGGCCGCGACGCCGCTGCAGATCGCAGTGGCCTACTCGACGCTGGCCAACGATGGGTTCCGCCAGCAGGCAACCGTCGTCAAGGCGATCTACGCGCCCCTCACCCCAGATCTGTCCTCCGGGGTCGCCGACCTCGCCCGCGGCGAGATCGTGAAGTCCTACGACAAGCCCGTGATTCTCGATCAGCTCGAGGACGAGGGCACGATCCAACCCATCATCAACGGCTTGACGCGGGTGATGACCAAGGGTGGCGGGGTCGATTCCGACTTCTATCACCGCGCCACCGGGGAAACCCTTTTCGGTGACTTCCACATACCGCTCGCCGGGAAGACAGGTACTGCGCAGGGGGCGGCCAACCTGCCGTGGAACGACTCCTCGGCATTCGGTGCGTTCGGCCTCGGCGACGAAGACCCCTACACCGTGTTCTCGTATCTCGAGAAGAGTGGGTACGGCGCCAAAGCTGCCGGCCCGGTGACGAAGTGCATGTTCGTCGCGATCAGCGACCCCACTGTGATGGCTCCGGTGCTCATCAGCGACACCCTCGATCTCAGTTCCACCTTGCCGGCACCATCGAACCCACTGGTCAACGCAGGCTGCCTGGCACGCATTGCCGATGGGCAGAAGGGGTAGCTCGCCGCGATGGCGATGACGTTCCTGCAGCGCAAACCGGACTCGGGCCTGGGCAACATCAGGTCCAGCCCCAGCGCGCCGACTCGCAACATCGACTGGGTGTTGCTGCTGACACAGAGCGCGCTCTCGCTCATCGGTCTGGCGGTGATCTACTCCGCCTCGCACACCAAGTTCGCTGATCCGTTCCTGTTCGTGACCCGTCAGGAGATCTTCCTCATCGGTGCGTTCATCACGATGGTCATCGTGATGAGCTTCGACTACGACTGGTGGAAGGATCGCTCGCGCTTCCTCTACGGCGTCACCATCATGTTGTTGGTGCTCGTCATCCTGGTTGGTGCCGTCAGCGGTGGCACCTCGCTCAACTTCGACGTCGGACCACTGAACCTGCAGCCCGCCGAGTTCGCCAAGTTCACCGTGTTGCTGACCGTCGCTGCCTATCTGGGTGACGATCGCAGCGACGAACTGCCGTATCACCGTTTCATCATCGGGCTGATGTTGGTTGGTGCCCCGGCAGCCTTGATCATCATCCAGCCAGACCTCGGCTCTGCCTCGGTGTTGATCACGATGGCAATGGGCATCATGCTCGTGGCCGGCGCGAAGGCGCGGTACATGTTCATGATCAGCGCGGTGTCGCTCGCGACCGTGGGTGCCGCCGTGCTGGCCGGTTTCGTCAACGAGTATCAGTTGCTCCGGTTCCGTGCCTTCATGCACCAGGACTCGCGCGACCCGACGCTGCAGGCCGTCATCTACCAGGGTCGTAATGCCATTCGAGCGCTGGCCACCGGCGGCATCGACGGCAAGGGATGGTTGCAGGGTCCGATCACCAACGCCAAGAACGACATTCCAGTGCAGTGGGCCGACTTCCCATTCTCGGCCGTCGGTGAGCAGTTCGGCCTCATCGGCTGCGCAGTCGTGATCGGCCTGTACTCGTTGCTGTTGTTGCGTATCTGGCGCATTGCGCATCTCTCGCGCGACCTTCTGGGCACGTACATCTGCGTCGGTGTGTTCACGATGCTGCTGTGGCAGGTCTTCCAGAGCATTGCGATGACCATCGGAATCATGCCGATCACCGGCCTTCCGCTGCCCTTCATCTCCTACGGCGGGTCGGGCCTGGTGACGTTCTTCGCGCTGATGGGTCTGGTCCAGAACGTGCACATGCGCCGGTACCGATAGCCATCGCTGTTGCCTGCGGGCCGTGGCGGTAGGCTGTCAGACACATGAATTTCCTCTGGGCGCGGATCAAACCGCTCCTGGCTCGGGTCACACAGCCAGCCCGTGACTTCGGGTGCGAGATCGGCGTGGCAACCCACCGGCAGGCGCTGGTGACGGTTCGTTGGCTACTCGCATCGCCCGAAACACACGAGATCGCCGTGACCGACCAGGGGTTGCAGGTCCACTACGAACTCAACAATGAGTGCGGCTCACATGTCGCCCCGCGCGCCGACGCGCATCTGAAGACCTCACACGATCCAACGCGACGGCATCCCGGTGGGTTCTACCCACTCACGCCGAGTCGCGACGCGCGCTCCTGTGGAGTGCGCATGAGAAGGGACTGCACCGATGGACAACAACGAGCTCGATCTGGCACACGCTGCCGAGAGCGCCGATCAGGCTGTATCTCAGCCGGCGGAGATACTTGCTGCTGAGCAGCCTGACCCCGCTGCCGACGGCCTGGACGGAACGGAATCGCTCGGCGATCCGTCGGTGAGCACCGCGGCGCGCAAGCGTCGACGCGGTTCACGTGGCGGTCGCAACCGCAAGAAGCCGCAAGCGTCCGGGCACGCAGGGGCCGACGATGAGTTCGACGACGATGACGATGATGGCTTCGACGACGATGGTGCCGACGATGGTGCCGACATCGCAGCTGACAACCCACAGGTCGTGGCGCCCGTGAAGAAGGCTGCACCCCGTCGCAAGCCGGCGGCTGCCATCGAGAGCGACGTGGAGTTGCCCGACCGCTTGACCGAGGGTCGGCCGTCACCCGAGGCAGCCGAGAAGGCGCTGGTCCGCCGGCCCCAGATTGGTGACACGCGGCCGTCAACGGTCGTCCCGGCGATTGCGCCGCCCGGGCCGGCAGTGGTGCAGAATCCGAAGAACACCCCACGCGCCAAGACCCCCAAGGTCGGCGGTGCGCAGAAGTCGAACGGCAGCGGTGGCGCGAATGCATCTCCGCGAGCTACCGACGCAGACGGTGCTGACGAGTCTGGTGAGAGCGATGCCGCGAAGAAGAAGCGTCGCCGTGGCGGCAAGGGTCGCACCAACGGCGGTGGTCAGGGCGGCCGCAACGAGTCGATGCCCGAGCTCGATGCCGATGTGCTCGAACGCAGGCGTGGTCGCGAGCGCAACGGTCGCCCTGTCGGCCGTTATCTGATGTGTGTGCAGGTGCGCCCCACTCTCACGCAGGTGGCTGTGCTGGAAGGCCGCACGCTGATCGAGCACTATGTCAGTCGGCCTGCTGACGACGTCAGCCAGATCCACGGCAACATCTATGTCGGCAAGGTGCAAAACGTGCTGCCCGGAATGGAAGCGGCTTTCGTCGACATCAGCACGCCCAAGAATGCGGTGCTGTACCGCGGCGACGTGCAGTACGACCAGGAAGACATCGTGCAGAAGCACGACCAGCCGCGCATCGAGCAGATGCTGAAGTCCAAGCAGCTGATCGTGTGCCAGGTCACCAAGAACCCGATCGGGGCCAAGGGCGCTCGGTTGACGCAGGAGGTGTCGCTGCCCGGTCGCTTCGTGGTGTTGATCCCGAACTCGAAGACCTACGGCATCTCCAAGCGACTGCCCGACGACGTACGCAAGCGCCTGCGCAACATCCTCGACCGTGTCAAGCCTGCCGAGCACGGCCTCATCGTGCGAACGGCTGCCGAGCATGCCACCGAGCACGAACTGCGTGCCGACATGACTCGCTTGCTCGATCAGTGGAACATCATCGAGGCCAAGGCGAAGAAGGCCGGTGGTCCGGCGCTGCTGTACCGCGAGCCGGAACTGGCGGTGCGTGTCATCCGCGAGGAGTTCAACTCCGAGTACCGCGGCATCGTCATCGACGATCAGCGACTGTTCGATGACGTGCACGACTACGTCAACGCCTTCAACCCTGAGCTGGCCGACCGCGTCGAGCGCTACGACGCCGACGAGGAAGGGCTGCCGATCTTCGAGCGCTTCCACATTCACGAGCAGCTCCACAAGGCGCTCGATCGCAAGGTGTGGCTGCCCAGCGGTGGTTCGTTGATCATCGAGCACACCGAAGCGTTGACCGTCATCGACGTCAACACCGGCAAGAACGTCGGCACCACGAACCTGGAGGAAACCGTCTTCCGAAACAACCTGGAGGCGGCGGAAGAGGTGGCCAAGCAGCTGCGTCTGCGCGATATCGGTGGCATCGTCGTCATTGACTTCATCGACATGGAGATTCGTGAGAACCGCCGCAAGGTCGTCGACGCGTTCCGTTCCGCGCTCTCTCGTGACAAGACTCGTACGCAGGTCTTCGACATCACTGAGCTGGGCCTCGTCGAGATGACCCGCAAGCGCATCGGCGAGGGTCTACTGGTCAACTTTGCCGATCAATGCCCCAATTGTGAGGGTCGCGGCGTCGTCATCGATGCGGCGTCACTGGAATGAGCCAGCAAGTTCACGTTCTCCCGGTTGGTCGGGCCCCGTTCCCCGCTAGGATCGCAGAGCTATGTACGCAGTAATCGCATCTGGCGGGAAGCAATCCCGCGTCGCCGAGGGCCAGCAGGTCCACGTCGAACTGCTCGACGCCGAGCAGGGCTCTGAAGTGTCCCTCACCCCCGTGATGGTGGTGGATGGCGAGATTGTCCTCGCCACCCCCGACCAGCTCAAGGGTGCCTCCGTCACCGCCAAGGTGGTGGGTTGGGCCAAGGGGCCCAAGATCGACGGCTTCACCTACAAGCGCCGCACCAACCAGCGTCGTCGCTATGGGCACCGTCAGCAGTACCACGTCATCGAAATCACCTCGATCAAGAAGGGCTGAGCCTCATGTCAAAGACAAAAGGCGGCGGGTCAACCCGCAACGGTCGCGATAGCAACGCTCAGCGCCTCGGCGTGAAGGTGTTCGGCGGCAGCGCAATCCACTCCGGCACCATCATCCTTCGCCAGCGTGGCACTAAGTTCCACCCCGGCAACAACGTCGGCATCGGTGGCGACGACACGCTGTTCGCGCTCACCGAAGGCACCGTCCAGTTCGGTCACCGTAAGGGTCGTCGCATCGTCGACGTCATCCCGGTCGAGGCCGCTCCGGTCGCCTGACCACCACAAGCTCTGTGCGAATGCCCGGCCGCGAGGCCGGGCATTCGTCGTTTTCGGCCACCGGCTCCTCGGAACCGCCCCACCACCGTTTTACGTAAAGGCTGTCGGGCTGTGACCTGGGGCTGTGAGTTCCAGGTGTTGACACAAAGGGTGGGTGTGGGGTGCTATGGGTTGGCGACGACGACGTTGCCCGCCTGCACGACCCACCTGATTCGGCTGCGCAGGTCGGCGATGTCGAGCGGTGCTCCACGGGTGATCACCAGGTCGGCACGCTTGCCCGGCTCCAGCGAGCCGCGGTCGTCGACCAGCCCCATCAGCTGGGCTGCGGTGCGGGTGGCGGCGGTGAGTGCAGCGGCAGGCGTCATCCCGCACGCCACCATTTGCTCGAGCTCACGCAGGTTCTGCCCATGCGGTGTCACCCCCGAATCGGTTCCCATTGCAACCTTGACGCCGGCGGCGATGGCCCGCCGAATGCTCTCGCGGTGGGTCTCGATCACCAACTTGGTCTTGTCGATCGCGTACTGCGGCACATTGATACCGCGGTCAACGGCTTCCAGGACGCCCATCGGGGCGATCAGCGTCGGGACGAGATAGGTGCCGTGCGCGAGCATCATCTCGATGGCCTCATCGTCGAGGTAAATGCCATGCTCGATGGACCTGATGCCAGCACGAATAGCCGACTTGATGCCGTCGGTCGCCTGCGCATGCGCCATCACCCATTTGCCGGCAGCGCTCGCTTCTGCGACCAGAACATCGAGTTCGTCGTCGCGGAAGTGGCCATGGCGCGGGTCGTCACGAGGGGAGAGCACACCACCGCTGGTGCAGACTTTGATGACATCGGCGCCCGCCCGGATGAGCTCGCGCACCTTCTTGCGCATCTCCTCGGGGCCATCGACGATGTTGTGCGGCTTGCCGGGGTGCGTGATCCCGATGACGCCGGGCATGTGGGCACCGCACGGCTGCCAGCTGTCGCCGTGCCCGCCGGTCTGGCTGAGAATGGTGATGGCGATCTGCATGTCGGGACCGGCCGCGATGCCCTGCTGCTGGGCGACCTTCACGCCGAGGTCGCTGCCACCGGCCTCGCGCACGGTCGTGACACCGGTGGCGAGCGTTCGGCCCATGCGTTCGGCAGCGAGGTAGAAGTTCAGCGAGAACGGCGTGTGCACGCTGTGCATCGGGTCGAGGTTGCCGTCCATCATGAAATGCACATGGCAATCGATGAAGCCGGGGTACACGGTGTGGCCGGTGGCGTCGATCTCGGTGTCGCCGTCGAGGCCGGGCCCGACAGCGACGATGCGTCCGGCCTCCAGCACGATGTCGGCGGGGTGCGGTTCATGGCCGAGGCCGTCGACGACAATGCCACCACGGATGAGCAGACGGGTCATGGCCCGATCGTACGCGTTCAGGTCAGGGTGTCGATGCCTTGTGGGAGTTGGTCGAGCGGCCACTCCAGCAGGGCGACCCCCTGGCGACACGCAAAGCGATCGGTCATGCCACCGACGTAGGCGACTGCCGCATGGAGCGCTTCGCTGCTACCAGCATCGAACTCGTTGGCATCGGGGAGCAGGCCGGGGTGTTTCGCATAGTGCTCGACGAGTGCCTGCAGCAGGTTGATGACGGCTGTGGCCTGCGTCGTGGATGCCGGTCGGAGATAGATGTTGTCGTAGTTGAAGCGTCGGAACGCTGCCAGGGCCTCTGCCATTGGTGCGACCATGCCGATGCGGCCCGAGCCGCGGGCAGCGTCGATCATGCCGTAGACGAACGCGCCCAACTGCTCGCGGCGCAGCACGCCGCAGTGTTGGCGGACCAACTCGGGCAACATCTCGGGCGTGACCACCCCGGTGGCCACTGCATCCTCGAAGTCGTGGCACACGTATGCGATGCGGTCCGCCCAGCTGACGACTTCGCCCTCGGGTGTACCCGGTGCCGGCCGGCTCCAACTGTGGTTGCGGATGCCGTCGAGCGTCTCGGTGCAGAGATTGAGCGAGACCAGGGTGACGTCGGCGCCCCATGTCGCGTGGTCGAAACCGCCCGGCACGTATGGGCTGAGCGCATCTTCGCTGGCATGCCCGCCTGGCCCGTGGCCGCAGTCGTGACCGAGTGCGATCGCCTCGGTCAGCGCAACGTTGAGGCCCAGGGCCCGGGCAACCGACGTCGCCACTTGGGCGACTTCCAGCGCGTGGGTGAGACGAGTGCGCTGGTGGTCGTCGGGGAAGACGAAGACCTGGGTCTTGCCGGCCAGCCGTCGAAACGCGTTTGCGTGCAGGATGCGATCGCGGTCGCGCTCGAAGCAGGTGCGCCATTCGTCGGGCTCCTCCTCGATGGCGCGGTCACCCGCTGTGGATGACTTCGTGGCCAGCGTTGCCAGCAAGGTCTGCTCACGTTCCTCGCGTGCGCAGCGGGGGACGAGCAGATTGCTGCCGCTGCCCGCCCACGAGTCGGCATGGGCCAGGTGGATGCCGGCAGTGTCGTGCCCCGACATCGTCGCGGCCCAGCGCTGTGCTCGCTCATCGGTGCCTGGCATGCTCCGAAGGGTACCGCGAAGGCCCGGACCTGCCGCCGGTATCCTCACGGGGTCCTATGAGCTCCTTTGTCGACGAAGCCCAACTGAATGTCCGCGGTGGCGACGGTGGCGCGGGCTGCGTCTCGTTCCGCCGTGAGGGGCCGGTCGCATTCGGCGGGCCCAATGGCGGCGATGGTGGCAAGGGTGGCGATGTCTGGCTCGTTGCCAGTCGCAACTCGGCCTCGCTGCTTGCGTTCCGTGACCACCCGCACCGGCGTGCCGGCGACGGCGTGCACGGTATGGGTAAAGATCAGCACGGTAAGAAGGGCAAGGACCTGGAGGTGATGGTGCCCGAAGGCACCGTCATTCTCGACCTGCACACCGGTGAACTACTGGCCGATCTCGCCAATCACGGCGATCGCTGGTTGGCCGGTGCAGGTGGCCGCGGCGGGCGCGGCAATGCCAAGTTCGCGTCCAACCGCCGTCGCGCCCCTACGTTCGCCGAGCAGGGCGAAGAGGGCGACGAGCAGTGGCTGAAGCTGGAGCTGAAGCTGATGGCCGATGTGGCACTCGTCGGCTTTCCCAACGTCGGTAAGAGCACGCTGATCAGTGTGATCAGTGCCGCCAAGCCAAAGATCGCCGACTACCCGTTCACCACGCTTGAACCGAACCTTGGTGTCGTTCGCTACAACGACACCGAGTACATCGTTGCCGACATCCCGGGCCTCATCGAGGGTGCCAGCGAAGGCAAGGGCCTTGGTCATCGCTTCCTGAAGCACATCGAGCGTGCCCGCGTGTTGTGCGTCATGGTCGACCTCGCGGCCATTGATGGCGTCGACCCCCACGAGCAAGAACGGGTGCTGCTCAACGAGCTCGAGGCGTACCGACCGGAGCTGTTGGATCGCCCGCGGCTCGTGGTCGGCACGAAAAGTGATTCCGCGGTCTACGACTGGGATGGCGAGGAAATTTCCGCCATCACCAATCAGGGAATCCGTGAGCTGGTCGGCAGGCTGGCAGCGCTGGTGCACGGTGCCCGCGCCGAGCAGCCCGAGACCGAAGGCATCGTCATCATCCGGCCCAACGCCGATGGTGCTCGCGTCGAGCGACTCGGTGACCATGAGTTCCGCCTCATCGGCCGCCAGGTCGAGCGCCTGGTTGCGCTGAACGACGTCACTACCCCAGAGGCGCTGTCGTACATCGACCACCAGCTGAAACGAATCGGCGTACCCCGCCTGCTCACACGCGCCGGCGCCTCCGACGGGGACATCATCTGGATCGCCAAGTTCAGCTTCGAGTATCAAGAGGAAGTCTGACCGTGCGGGTCGTTGCCAAGATCGGCACGTCATCGCTCACCGATCATCTCGGTGTCATCGACGTCGCGATGATCGACTCGGTGTCTGATCAGCTCGCGGTGCTGCGTGCCGCAGGGCATGAAGTGATCCTGGTCAGTTCTGGTGCGGTGTCGGCGGGCGTGTCCGTTCTCGGTCTACCCGCTCGGCCGACCGACGTGATCACGCTGCAGGCCATCTCGGCCGCCGGCCAGAGCCGGCTGATGGAGCACTACAACCACTCGCTGGGCCGTCACTCGCTGGTGGCCGCACAGGTGCTGCTGGTGCCCCACGACTTCGTGGACCGTCGTCAGTACCTCCACGCCCGCCAGACCTTGGGTCGGCTGCTCGAGCTCGGTTGCGTTCCCATCATCAATGAGAACGATGCAGTGGCCAGCGACGAGATTCGCTACGGCGACAACGACCGGATCGCCGCGCTGGTGGCGCACAACGTCAACGCTGACGTGCTCGTGCTGCTGACCGACACGCCCGGGCTCTACACCGCCGACCCACGAACGGACCCCACTGCGCAGTTGGTGGAAGTCGTCGCCGCTGACGACCCGCTGCTGTCCGTGGCCGCCACGGTGTCGGGCAGCAATCGTGGCAGCGGCGGTATGGCATCGAAGCTGTCAGCGGCGCGGATGGCATCGTGGTCGGGTGTGCGAGCCGTGATCGCAAAGGCGGATCGGCCCGATGTGCTCATCGATGCAGCCAACGGTGTCGCTGTGGGTACGACCTTCCTTGCCAGCGGCCGAAAGCTCCCTGCCCGCAAGCTGTGGATCGGCTTCGCGACCAATGTCGAGGGTGCTGTGGTCATCGACGACGGTGCTCGGCGAGCGCTGCTGGAACGCGGCACGTCGCTACTTCCCGCAGGCATCGTGGAAGTGATTGGCGAGTTCGGCGACGGCGACGTCGTCGACATTCGCGATTCGGCCGGCATCACCGTGGCCCGCGGCATCGCGCTGTGTGATGCCGACGTCTTGCGTTCGGTGCGCGGCAAACGCACCACCGACCTACCTGCCCACGTGGCGCACGAGGTCATCCACCGTGATGACCTGCTGGTGCTGATCTAGGGGGTCAACCCTCGGTCGGGGTCGCCTGCTGCTGCACGTTCTGCTCGACGGCCGGGGCGGCTGTGGTTGCAGAATCCAGGCCGAGTTCGGCGCGGAGCTGGCTGAGGCGGCTCTGCGCCTCGACGTTGGCCGTTGCGTGTTCAATCTCGAGCATGCTGCTCTCGACGGTGGTTCCGGCCAGTTCGCTGTGGGCCTTCGCCTTGGCGTAGCGGGCCTCGATCTTTTGTTGAACTTCGTTGAGCGTCGGAACGTCGTCGCCGACGGTCTCTTGCAGCTGCGACATGGCAGAGTTCATCTGCTCTTGCATCTTGGCCTGGTCGAGCTGCGACAGCAGCTTCTGCTTCTCGGACAGCTTCTGCTGCAGCAGGCGACCGTTCTGCTGAACGGCGGCTTTTGCCTGGTCGGAGGCCTGTGTGGAATCGACCACCATCGCCTTGAGGCCCTCGACATCCTTCTCCACCTGGATCAATTGATTGGCGATGGTCTCGGCGGCGCCGGTGTACTGCGCCGACTTGGCAGCGTCGCCACCCTTCTGGGCGTCGGACGCCATGATGAGCGCCTGCCGGGCGGTCGCGTTGAGCTTCTCCAATTCGGTCATCTTGGCGTTGAGGCGTAGCTCGGCTTGCTTCTGACCGGCGATGACGTTGGCCGCCTGCTCCTTGAGCCGACGGTGCTGATCCTGTGCCTCGCGCAGGGCCTGCTCGAGCTGGACAGCAGGGTCCGCGTTCTTGTCGAAGTCACTGTTGAACTTCGCACCCAGATATTTCCACCACTTCTTGAACAGCTTGATCATTTCGGCAGCCTACTGCGCGGTGGAGTCGCCTCGCGGTCGACCCAGCTTGGCGAGCAGCGCATCGAGTTCGGGTGCTCGTAACAGCAGCAGCATGGCCACATAGACGCCGATCCCCACCGTGCCGGCGACCAGGATGCGAAGCAGCGAGGGCAACCCGGTGTTGCCGCCCACCAACCGGGCGACGGCCCAGACGGCCTCGGCCATGATTGCTGATGCAAGGACCACGCGATAGAGCCCGTGCAGCACCGGCCGCAACTCGAAGCCGCGAATCTTGTAGGACAGAATTTGCAGCGACCACAGCGCTGCCACGATGTACGCGATCGCGAACGAGGCAGCGATGCCGAGCATTCCGAACTGTCGGTAGAGCACGATCGCGAGCACGATGTTGACCAGGTTCTCGCCGAGGTTGAGGACGAACGGCGTGCGCGTGTCGTGGTGTGCGTAGAAGGGCTTGAGCGCGAAGAGGTAGATGGAGAAGGCCCCGAGACCCAGCGCGAAACCTCCGAGCGCGCGGCTGGCGGTGAGGGCGCAGGCGGCGTCGCATTCACCGTGCTGCAGCGCCACACCCGTGACGGCTCGGCGAAGCACGAAGAGACCGAACCCGGCTGGAATGGTGAGGAGCGCCACCAAGCGAATGCCGAGACTGGTGCGTTCGACGAGCCGCGCGCGATCGTGGTTGGCAATTGCCCGTGTCATCTCCGGCAGGAACGTGGTGGCGATGGAGACGCCCAACAAGCCGTGGGGGAGTACGAAGAAGGTGAAACCGTTGACGTAGGAGGTCTGGTTGCCGGCACCGGATCTGAACAGCAGGTTCTGGACCACCAGGATCGAGATCTGGTTGGCGATCACGTAGCCCAGTGCCCACCCGCCGACGCGTCGGAGTTGAGCGACGGCCGGGTTTCGAAAGTCGGCCGTGAAGCCGAAGGGCACGCCCGCTCGTGCCATCGATGGCAGCAAGGCGATGGCCATCATCGCGATGCCGACCGTGGCGCCGAGGCCGAGCGTCCACCGCAGCGCGGTGTTGGTGAGGACGTCGGCGAGCGACGCAGTGCCGCTGTTGACGGTGTGGGGCACGTACAGCAACGTCGCGATGATCACGACGTTCGAGAGCGCGGGCGCCCACGCGGCGGCGAAGAATCGACTGCGTGCCTGCAACTGCGCACCGAGCAATGCATTCATGCCATAGAAGAAGATCTGCAGCAGGAAGAACGCGGCGAGGACGGAGCCGACCTTTTGATACGTGGCCTGGTCCACGTCGACCGAGGTGGTGGCGGTGTAGAGGCGGAAGATCAACGGTGCCGCGGCAACGGCGATGGCGGTGAGAATGGCCAGCGCCACCAGCGTGACGGAACGGACAGCCTTCTCGCCCTCTGCATCCTTGTTGTGGTGCAGCCGGGTGAACAACGGGACCAGGGTGGAGGAGAGCACACCCCCGATCACCAACTCGTAGACGAGGTTGGGGCTGGAGTTGGCCTGGTTGTACGCGTCGGTGAGCGATGAACGACCCAAGACGTAGCCGAACGCCATGACCCGCAACAGTCCGCTGACGCGTGACATCGCCGTGCCGGACGCGACCGCCAGGTTTGACTTCAGCAGGCTGCTCACGGTGAGGTAGCTGGCCGACCCGGCTCGTTGATCTCGGTGATGGCGAGACGCAGGGCTTCCAGCTGAGTGACGACATCGCCCACGCCGGTGCCCAACTCGTCGGTCGTGTCGGTGCCGACACTGACCTCGGCGGCCTGCGCGACCAACTCGCCCATACGGGTGGTCAAGAGCCGCAGACGCGAGTCGGTGTCATCGCGGGTGGTGCGAATCCGAGCGGCGGAATCGAGCTGTGATTGCACCGAGCTGCGTGTGGAGTCATCGGTGGCGTGCTCCAACTGGCGGCTCAGCGCGCCGGTGTCGAAACGCGACAGCGCGTCGTCGAGGTCGTCGCCGCGGCGTGCAATGGTGAAGCACTCCTCGACAGCGTGATCGACCTGCGTGTCGATCTCGCGCAGCCGGTCGCGTAGAGGGCCGTCCGGTGTGGAGCGGGCTATCTCCCGGTAACGCCGTTGCGTTGATTGTGCTGCCGCAACATGGCGACGCCACGGTTCGCTGAGCGTGAACGGGTCGATGGCCGCCCTGCGGGGAAGGCCGCGCCGGCGACGGCGAGCCAGGAACGCCACCGAGCCGACCGCAAGTACGACAAGGCCGACAATGACGGGAACCATGTGCGAGAGGGTACCTCAGGGCTATGCGTCGACGGGGGCGATGTCGTCGGCGGTCAGTGTGGTCAGTTGCTCGTCGCTCGGGTCGGTGAGTGGCGCCAGGCGAACAGCTTGATGGGCAACGGCGGTCTCGAAGAGGTTGCGGACGTAGCGAGCGTTGCCAAAGCCGCGTGTTCGCGGTTCGGCGGCGATGAAGTGCCGAACCCGCTGGAGCGCATCGTCACTGAGTTCATACTGATTCTTGTCGCCCAGCTGCAGGAAGATTCCGACGAGTTCGTCCTCGGTGTAGTCAGGGAAGCTGATGGTGCGGGTGAACCGACTCTTCAGGCCCGGATTGCTGTCGATGAAGTCGGCCATCTCGGCCGGGTACCCCGCGGCGACGATGGCGATGTCGTCACGATGGTCCTCCATGAACTTCACCAACGTGTCGATCGCTTCCAGCCCGAAGTCGTTCTCACCACCGCGGGCGAGTGCATACGCCTCGTCGACCAGCAGCATGCCGCCGAGTGCCGACTCCAACGCCGACTGGGTCTTCAGCGCGGTCTGACCGACGAAACCGGCGACCAGCTTGCTGCGATCGGTCTCGACGAGTTGGCCCTGCGTGACAACGCCAACTGCGTGGTAGACCTGTGAGAGCAGCCGAGCCACGGTTGTCTTGCCCGTGCCCGGATTGCCCGTGAACACGAGATGGTGGCTGGTCTCGATGGTGCGCAGTCCTCGCTCGGCGCGAAGTTGTTGCACTTGCAACAGGCTGCTGAGGCGGCGCACCTCGGCCTTCACGTTGGCGAGGCCCACGAGCTGGTCGAGCTCGGCCAGCAGCTCGGTCAGCGAGCGAACCGGAGCCGGTGGGGCAGCGTGTTCGGCTGACGACCCTGCTGGCGCGGCGGGAGTCGATGCAACAGGCGTGGACGGTGTGGGTGTCGCCGGCGCAGGGGTGGGAGGCGGTTGACCCGGACGCGGAACTCCGAGGCCGTCGAGGTGACGCAGCAGCACGGTTCGAAAGCCGTCGATCACGGTGAGCTCGGACGGTGACGGGACGAGATCGAGTGCGGCGGCCACGTGGGCGAGCCTCATCGCGAGTTCGTAGTACACGTGGCTGCGCAGCGAACCATGCTGTGCATCGGCCCGGGCGAGCAGATCGAAGAGAACACTCGGTGTTGCGAGCCGTGCGGTCATCCCCTGGAACAGCTGCAGGTCGCGCGCCGCGCGCGTGGAGATGGCCAAGGGCGGGTTCATCAGTGGCCCGATGGTGTCGAGGTAGGCATCCAGCTCGCCATCGGTGACACGGTCGTCGGCGGTGATGACGCCGCCGACGATGTTGGAGGCTTCGTTGGCGGCATCCGCCATGAAGGTGTCTGTGGGCTTGCCGCTCAGCGCCGCCAGCTGTTCGCTGATGGCCGAGAGGAACGAGTTGGTTGCGTCAGCGAGCATCGAGTCATTCATTTCGGAGTTGCAGACTAGACGAATCGAGCCGTGGTCAAGAGGAGTCCACCACGACTTTGTTCTCTGATTGACCGGGCGGTCAAGGTCGAAAGTAGGGTGCTGGCATGGCTCATCGTTTCGAGAGCGTTCAAGAGGTCCGCGATGGCCTCAAGAGCGTCAACTACCTGGCCGACGACGGTATTGCCGGCGTCGCATTCCTAGCCGACCGCCTTGGCAAGCCCGTGTTGGTGGAAGGCCCCGCCGGTACCGGCAAGACCCAGCTGGCAAAGAGCATCGCCGACATGACCGGCTCGCGGCTCATCCGCCTGCAGTGCTACGAGGGCCTCGACGAGAGCAAAGCGCTCTACGAGTGGAACTACAAGAAGCAGCTGCTGCGCATCCAGGCAGACAGCAACAGCGACTCGTGGAGCGACATTCACGACGACATCTTCGGGCCCGACTTCTTGCTCACCCGTCCGCTGCTCGAAGCCATCACCGCTGAAGAGCCGGTGGTGCTGCTGATCGACGAGGTCGACCGCGTGGAAGTGGAGACGGAAGCACTCCTGTTGGAGATCCTCTCCGAGTATCAGGTGTCCATCCCCGAGCTGGGCACCATCACCGCCAAGCAGATCCCGCTGGTGTTCCTCACGTCGAACAACACTCGTGAGCTCAGCGAGGCGCTGAAGCGTCGCTGCCTCTTCCTCCACGTCGACTACCCCGACATGGATCGCGAGAAGGAGATCGTTCTCACCAAGGTCCCCGGCGTCTCCGAGAACCTGGCCGACCAGATCGCCCGCATCGTGCGCAGCATTCGCCAACTGGATCTGAAGAAGGCGCCGTCCGTCAGCGAGACCATCGACTGGGCACGCACCCTCGTGCTGCTGGGCATCGAGAACATCGAGGCCCAGCAGGCCAAGGACACGCTGCACATTCTGCTGAAGTACCAGACCGACATCGCGAAGGCAGCCAAAGAGCTGTCGATCGACAAGTAGTCGGCGCGCCACCTCATGCTTGATCTGCTGGCCGGCTTCGTCGTCGAGCTTCGAAACGCTGGGCTGCCCGTCAGTCTCACGGAGAACCTCGACGCGATGGAGGCGTTGCAGCACATCCCCATCGAAGATCGCGATGCGTTCAAGTATGCGCTCGCGGCCACGATGGTGAAGAACAATGCACACTGGCGTGCGTTCGAGACCGTGTTCGAGGTCTACTTCTCGATGCGCGGCCCGGAGTACAAGATTGCCGAAGGCGACACCGATCTCGACGAGATGTGGCGCGAGATGCAAGAGCAGATGCGTCAGGGCGACGGCAAGGGCAGCTCGGGCGGCATGGACAACCTGACGCCCGAGGAAATCGCTCAGATGCTGATGCAGGCATTGATGAACGGCGACCAGGCGATGATGCGGGCGCTGGCCAAGCAGGCCGTGCAGCGCTTCGCTGGCATGGAGCCGGGGCGGCCCGTCGGCGGTACGTATTACCTGTATCGCACGCTGCGCAACCTCGACCTCGAAGGCATGCTCGAGAAGCTGATGGAGGCCAGCCGCGACCAGGTCGGCGGCGAGCTGACCCCGCTCGAAGAGCGGCTGGAGCAGGACGAGTACAACGACCGCATCGAGCAGTTCAAGAAGGAGATCGAAGCCGAGATTCGGCGTCGATTGGTCGCCGACCGCGGCGCCGAGGCCATGGCCAAGACGCTGCGCAAGCCGCTACCCGAAGACGTCGAGTTCATGCACGCCTCACGCGACGAGATGCAGAACCTGAAGAAGGCGCTGCAGCCGCTCACTCGCAAGCTCGCTGCCCGGCTGGCGCGCAAGCGCCGTCACGGCCGTAAGGGCCCGCTCGACTTCCGCAGCACCGTGCGTCACTCGCTCAGCTACGGCGGCGTGCCGGCCGAGCCGAAGTTCAAGTACCCGCGCCCGGCCAAGCCCGAGCTGATGGTGGTCGCCGACATCTCCGGCTCGGTTGCCGCATTCGCCCGGTTCACGCTGATGCTGGTGTACGCGATGCAGGGGCAGTTCTCCAAGGTGCGATCGTTCGTCTTCATCGACGGCATCGACGAAGTCACCGACTACTTCAAGGGTGAGGAAGACATCACCAACGCCATTCATCGCGTCAACACGGAAGCCGACGTGGTCTGGGTGGACGGTCACAGTGACTACGGCCATGCGTTCGAAGTGTTCTGGGAGCGATACGGCAAGGACATCAACTCCAAGACCACGGTGCTGCTACTGGGCGACGCTCGCAACAACTACCACGCCAGCCAGGCGTGGGTGGTGAAGGAGATTCGCCAGAAGGCACGCAAGGTCTTCTGGCTGAACCCGGAGCCGAAGAGCTACTGGAACACCGGCGACTCCATTGTCGGCGACTACGGCACCCACACCGACGGCGTGTTCGAGTGTCGCAACCTGCGTCAGCTGGAAGCATTCGTCGAGAAGTTGGTCTGAGCGGGCTACTCTTCGCCCATGACCAGCCGGAGTGTCTACGTCGAACATTTGCAACGAGTGGCGCTCTTCTCAGGGCTGACGAAGAAGGAGCTGGGTCTCGTCGCCGCTGCGGGTACCGAAGTCGACGTGGCTGCGGGAACGGTGATCATGGAGCAGGGACGTCGGGGTGTCGATGCGTTCGTGATTTTGAAGGGAACGTTCGTCGTACGCCGCAACGGTCGCAAGGTGGCCGTGCTGAGTGCCGGCGACATCTTCGGCGAGCTGGCGCTGCTGGACGACGGCTTGCGTTCTGCCACGGTCGAATGCACCGGCGACGGCAGCGTGCTGGCCCTCTCCGGCGGGCAGTTCCGTGCTGTGGTGGACAACATCCCGGCTCTCTCACACAAGTTGTTGGCATCGATGGCCGGGCGCATCCGAAACCTCGACCGAACGGTGCTTGGCTAAATCTCGGCCCGCACCAGTTGTTCTAGCTGCGCTGGTAGTTCGGCGCTTCCTTGGTGATGGTCACGTCGTGGGGGTGACTCTCGTTGCGGCCGGCGGTGGTGACACGCATGAAGCGAGCGCTGTTGCGCAGCGAGTCGAGCGTGCCGGCACCGGCGTAGCCCATTCCACTTCGCAGTCCGCCGGCGAGCTGGTACACCACATCGCCGAGCGTGCCGGCGTACGGCACACGGCCTTCGATGCCCTCTGGCACCAGCTTGCGTGACTGGCCGGCAACCTGGCTCTTGTCGGTCTGGCCGCTGGCGTAGCGGTCGGCGCCGAGGCCCTGCATCGCGCCCATCGAGCCCATGCCGCGGTAGCTCTTGTAGCGGCGTCCCTCGAACAGTTCGAGTTCACCCGGGGCTTCGTCGGTGCCCGCAAGGATGGACCCGAGCATGACGCAGTCGGCGCCGGCGGCGATGGCCTTGACGATGTCGCCGGAGTACGTGATGCCGCCGTCGGCGATCACCGGGATGCCATGACGGCGGGCGTATTGGGTGGTGAAGTAGATGGCCGACAGCTGTGGCATGCCGGCGCCGCTCACGACGCGAGTGGTGCAGATGGAACCGGCGCCCACGCCCACCTTGACGGCATCCGCGCCCGCCTTGGAGAGTGCTTCCACGCCCTCCTCGGTGACCACGTTGCCGGCCACCACGGCAAGGTCGGGCCAGTTCGACTTGATCCGTTCGATGGCCTTGATGACGCCGGCCGAGTGGCCGTGTGCGGTATCGAGCGCCACGGCATCCACGAACTGCGCGACAAGTGCGGCGACCCGCTCCTCGAGGTCGTCGCCGACGCCGACTGCAGCTGCGCAGCGCAAGCGGCCCGAAGGGTCGCTGGTTGCGTTGGGAAACTCTTGGTTCTTGAGGATGTCCTTGACCGTGATCAGCCCGACCAGTTTCTTGTCGCCGTCGACCAACGGCAGCTTCTCGATGCGATGGCGCTGCAGGATGCTGCGTGCCTCGTCGAGCGTGGTTCCGACCTTGGCGGTCACCAAGCCTTCGCTGGTCATGAAATCGGTGACCGACCGCCGGTAGTCGGCCGGCTCACAGAAGCGGGTGTCGCGGTTGGTCAGAATGCCCACCAATCGCCCCTGTGGGTCAGTGATCGGCACGCCGCTGATCTTGAACTGGTTCATCAGCACTTCCGCATCGGCCAGTGTTGCACTGGGCGGCAGTGTGATGGGGTCGCTGATCATCCCGCTCTGGCTGCGCTTGACCATCTGCACCTCGGCGGCCTGGTCGGCGATGGTCATGTTGCGATGGATTACGCCGATGCCACCCTCGCGGGCAAGCGCTATGGCCATGCGGCCTTCGGTGACCTTGTCCATGGCTGCGCTGACGATGGGGACCGCAAGTGTGATGTCCGCCGCGAACACTGCGGAGGTGTCGACCGAGTCGGGCAGCACGTCGCTGTAGCCGGGCACGATCACCACGTCGTCGAAGGTGAGGGCTTGGAAACGGTCGAACAGATCGTCGTTGATCATGCTGTCACTCCAGTGGTAAGGGTCGAATTGCACAGACGTTTCAGCGTCTGGACGAGCAGCGCGTGCTCGACGGCATGCATCCGCTGCTCGAGATCTTCGAGTGTGTCATTCGGCAGGATCGGCACCTCGGTGGTGGCGAGAACCGGCCCGACGTCGACGCCCTCGTCGGGAACCAGGTGCACCATGACGCCCGTCGTGGTGCGAGTACCGGTGGTTGCCTCGGCGTGGGCACGTTCGATGGCGTGCATGCCCGGAAGCTCGCCGGGCAGTGCGGGGTGCAGGTTGACGACCATCCCGGGGAACCAGCCGAGGAAACTGAGCGTGAGCACTCGCATCCAGCCGGCCAGGACGACGAAGTCAGGGTCGAAGCCGGTGACGATGTCGGCAAGCCGAGCGTCGTAATCCGCTCGGGTCTCGTTCGAACGTCGCCCGACGTGCACCGCCGGCAGCCCGGCTGTGTCGGCGCGCACCAGTGCTCGTGCGTCACCGCGGTCGCTGACCACTGCCATCACCTCGGCCGGGAGGTCTCCGCTCGCGCAGGCGTCGATGATGGCCTGCGCGTTCGAGCCGTTGCCGCTGGCCAGGATCACCAGCCGCTTCACGACAGCACCACGGTGCGCCCGGAGCCTTCGGAGGCGAGCAGCTGCCCGATCACCCACGTCGGCTCGTCGATCGATGCCTGCACCGCAGCGACCTCATCGGGGCTGCACACCAGGACCATGCCGACGCCCATGTTCAGGGTGCGGTACAGCTCGCGAGTGTCCATACCGACCGCGAGATCACGTACGAGACGAAACAGCGGCGGCACCGGCCATGAGCCGAGCTGAATGTGGGCGTCGAGACCGTCTGGCAGTACGCGTGGCAGGTTCTCGGGAAGGCCGCCGCCCGTGATGTGCGCCATCGCCTTGACACGGCCGCCGTCGACCGCTGCTTCGAGGACCGTGAGGTAGTTGCGATGCGACTTCAGCAGGGCCTCGCCGAGCGTGCAGTCGAAGCCCGGTGGCACAGTGTCCATCGGCAGCCAATCGAACAACTTGCGCAGCAGCGAGTAGCCGTTGGTGTGCGGACCGTTGGAAGCGATGCCCACCAGCACGTCGCCAGCGGCGAGCGGCGCATTGGGCAGCAGCTTGGCGCGGTCCACCACACCCACCAGCGTGCCCGCGATGTCGAACGCGCCGGGTGCGTAGACGCCGGGCATCTCCGCCGTCTCGCCACCGAGCAGCGCGCAGCCGCTGACCGCGCAGGCTTCGGCCATGCCGGTCACGACCTGGGCCACGTGGTCTGCGTTCAGCTTGCTGCTGGCGATGTAGTCGAGGAAGAACAGTGGCTTGGCGCCCTGCACCAGCACGTCGCCGATGCAATGGTTGACGATGTCGGCGCCGACGCCGTAGTACTTGCCCAGACGAGCGGCGAGTTCGACCTTGGTGCCGACGCCATCGGTGCTGGCCACCAGCAGCGGCTCGTCCATGTCCTTGAGGGCTGCTGCGCTGAAGACGCCACCGAAGCTGCCGACGCCCTTCAGCACGGCAGCACCGTGAGTGCGCTCGACGGCCGCCTTCATCTGGTCGACGGCCCGCGCACCTTCCTCGATGTCGACGCCCATTGCCGCGTACGAGGTGATGGATGCGCCGAGCGCGCGCCATCCGATGTCGCGACGCATCTGCATGCCATCGAACGAGATCGACGCCATCCGGTCATAGGCGTTGTCACGAGCCGTTGCGAGGTCGCTGCCCAGCCCGGTCACGGCGAGGACTCGACCGCCCGTGACCACGGACCCGTCGGTGCCCGCGTGGAACACCAGCGCTGTGGACGAATCAGGGCCGAAGTCGATCGCTGCGCCGGTCTCCGGGGCGGCGGGGTATCCGGCGGCCGCAGCCACCACTGTGCACGCGGCACCACTGAAATGAATTCTGCGATCACCCAGTTGCCCATCGCAACAGAGCAGTGCGAGTTCGGCGAGATCGTCGGTGAGCAGCGGCAGGACGGCCTGTGCCTCTGGGTCGCCGAAGCGGCAGTTGTACTCCAACAGGCGAGGACCGTCGGCGGTGAGCATCAGGCCCGCGAACAGAACGCCGACATACGGCGAACCCTCTGCCAACAGGTAGTCCACAACCGGCTGGATGAATTGTGCGGTCAGGTCATCAGCGTCGAAGGGAACCGGCGCCGGGGCGTATGCACCCATGCCACCCGTGTTGAGCCCGGTGTCGCCTTCGCCGATGCGCTTGTGGTCCTGCGCGATCGGAAGGGGTCGCGCGACCTTCCCGTCGCACAGCGCCATCAGGCTGCACTCAGGCCCGCTGAGCCGTTCCTCCAGGACGATCGGGCCCTGCGCGATCAGTTCGTGGATGGCAGCCTCGGTGGCTTCGTCGCCGTCGGGCACGATGACACCCTTGCCGGCTGCAAGCCCGTCGAGCTTGACAACCACCGGCTTGGCAAACTCGCGCCACCAGCTGATCGCTTCCTCGGCGCTGCAGGAAAGGTGATAGGCGGGCGATGGCAGGCCCAGACGGCCCGCCAACATGCGGGTGAAGCCCTTCGAGCTCTCCAGCTTGGCGAGGCCGGCAGTCGGTCCGAAGCAGGGGATGCGCAACTCGGCGCAGCGGTCGGCAACCCCGGCGACCAGCGCCGACTCGGGTCCGACGATGACAAGATCGATCTGTGGCTGCTCGGGCAGGTCGACAGCAACTGTCACGTCATGACCATGCGCTCGGCACGCGGCGGCGATGGCCTGCTCGCGCCCGCCAGAACCAATGACGAGGATCTTCACTGTGTCACCGTCACGACAATGCCCCTTCGAAGCTGAGCTTGGGTTGCGCTTCGTCGACCGGAATCGGATAGCGCCCCGTGTAGCACGCGTTGCAGAAGCCGTCTTCGCTGCCGTTGTTCTCCGGCTCGATGGCCCGCATCATCCCCTCGAGTGACAAGAATGCCAGCGAGTCGGCGCCGATCAACTCACGAATCTCCTCCACGGAAAGCCTGGCGGCCATCAGGTCGCCGTCGTGGCCCATGTCGACGCCGAAGTGACAGGCGTGCGTGATCGGCGGACAGGTGATGCGCACATGAACTTCTGTGGCGCCGGCGTCGCGCAGCAGCTTCACCAGTGGGCCGGCGGTGGTACCGCGGACAAGCGAATCGTCGATCATGACCACCCGCTTGCCAGCCAGGTTCTCGGTGAGCGCATTGAACTTCAGTGCGACACCGCGCTCACGAAGATCCTGCGTGGGTTCGATGAACGTTCGGCCGATGTAGCGGTTCTTGATCAGGCCGTCGTTGTGTTCGATACCTGCTGCGCGGCTGTAGCCGATGGCCGCTGGAATGGAACTGTCGGGCACTGGGATCACGACGTCGGCGTCGACGCCGGATTCGCGCGCGAGCTGCTCGCCCAATCGCTGGCGAACGTGGTGCACGTTGCGACCACTCCACACGCTGTCAGGTCGGCTGAAGTAGACGAACTCGAACGTGCATCGTGAGGGTTTTGCACTGGGAGTCAGCGCCTGTCGGCGGGTCATCTCCGCACCGTGCAACGTGACGATCTCGCCCGGCTCGACCTCACTGATCTCCACGCAGCCGAGCGTGTTGAGCGCGCAGGTCTCGGAGGCGACGGCGTACCCGCCGTGTGGTAGGCGACCGACGCTGAGCGGGCGAAACCCCCACGGATCGCGAGCGGCGATCACGCGATCGTTGACCAGGATGACCAGCGAGTAGGCGCCCTTCCAAGCGGGCAGCGTGCGCTCGACCCGATCCTCCCAGGTTCGACCGCCGGCAGCGGCGAGCATCAGCGTCAGCACCTCGGTATCACTGGTCGCCGTCAGGCCGAAACCCTTCGCCAGCAGTTCCTCGCGAAGCGCGCCGGCGTTGACCAGGTTGCCGTTGTGGGCAACGGCGAGCGGGCCGTGCATGGTCTCCACCAGGAACGGCTGGTGGTTGCGCAGAGCATTGGCGCCGGTGGTGCTGTAGCGCGTGTGGCCGATGGCGTGGTACCCCGTGAGCGAGGCCATCGTGGCCGGTGTGAACACATTGGCGACCAGGCCGCTGTCCTTGTGACATCGAACGCGGGTGCCGTCGCTGACCGCGATGCCGGCTGCTTCCTGACCGCGGTGTTGCAGCGCGAAGAGGCCGAAGAAGGCCAGCTGGGCGATGCCTTCGCCGTGTGGGGTGGAGACGCCGAAGACGCCGCACTCCTCCTTGGGGCCGTCGTCGTCGGCCAGGTCGATGGCCTTGGGACGAACGTGGACGGGGGTCTCAGGAAACATGCAGGTACTCCAGAATGCGTGGGCCGACGGGGTAGGCGCCAGGCTGGAAGGTGGTTCCGGTCAATCGTTCGTAGGCGTCGATGTAGCGGGCGCTGGTCTGTTGCCAGACCTCGTCGGGCAGGCTCGGTGGCGGGCCCTCCCCGCGGTAGCCGGTGGCCAGCAGCGCTCGTCGCACGACTTCCTTGTCCAGGCTCTCCGGCTCGTCGCCGGCAGCCAGATGTTCCTCGTACGAGTCCGCAACCCAGTAGCGCGACGAGTCCGGAGTGTGCATCTCGTCGATCAGCATCAGCCGACCGTCGTCGTCCAAGCCGAACTCGTACTTGGTGTCGGCAAGGATCAAGCCGGCGTCCGCCGCAACCTGCTGACCGCGCTGGAACAGGCGCAGCGCGGCTTCCACCGTCTCGCCCCAGATCTGCGGCGGCACGAGGCGGCGAGAGATCACGTCGGCGACGGTGAGGGGCTCGTCGTGGGCACCGTCCTCGGCTTTCGTGGTCGGCGTCACGAGCGCGTGCGGCAGTGCCGTGTTTTTCAGTAACCCGTCTGGGAAGGGGTGGCCGTAGATCGTGCGCGCCCCGTCCGCGTACTGCTGCCACAGCGAGGTGGAGGTGACACCCGTGATGTACCCGCGTACGACGACTTCCACCGGCAGTGGGGTGGCGTTGCGGGCAATCAGGACGTTCGGGTCGGGAACGGACACGACATGGTTGGGCACGATGTCGGTCGTCTGAGCAAACCACCATGCAGCCAGTTCGTTGAGCACCTGCCCCTTGTAGGGAACGCCAGCGATCACACGGTCGAACGCGCTCAGTCGATCGGTGGTGACGAACAGGCGGGTGCCGTTCTCCAGTTGATAGCTGACACGAACCTTGCCGTCGCGACGATCGGGCAACGCCAGGTCGACATCCATGAATGGTTGCATCACATGCCCTCCGCGTAGCGAACGCCTTGTTGGAACAATCGCAGGCCGCTGCCGCCAGCTGTACCGCGAGCGTGGCGCGGGTGCTGGCGGGCGACGACGTGGTTCTCGGGGTGCGGCATCAGCCCGAGGACCAACCCGGTCTCGTCGCACACGCCGGCGATGTCGCCTGCGGACCCATTCGGATTCCCGTTCTCTGAGTAGCGCAGCGCAACCTGCCCGCTGGCTGTCAGCGCGGCGACGTCGGGGTGCACGTAGCGACCTTCACCGTGCGCGATGGGGCACTCGATGGGCTCCAGGTCGCGGGTCCAGATGCTCTTCCCGGCGGGTGTCTCCATGCGAATCCACTCGCACTGGAAGTGGCCGCTGGCGTTGTGCCCGAGAGCGCCTGGCAGCAGTCCGGCGCCGGTGAGCACCTGGAACCCGTTGCAGATTCCGATGACCGGGCGGCCCAGCGCCACGAAGCGGGGGAGCACATCGCCGAGCCGGTGTGTGACCGCCAACGACCACATGCGGCCCGCTCCCAACGCATCGGCGTAGCTGAACCCACCGGCGAGGACCAGGATCTGCGTGTCGCGCAGCAGCGGTGTGGGGTCGGCAACGAGTTCTTCGAGCAGCGTGATGTGTGGGTCGGCACCTGCGAGATGCAGTGCGTACGACACGTCGCGGTCGCGGTTCGTGCCGGGGGCAGCGACGATCATTGCGCGAGGTCGGCTCACCGCTGGGCCCCTTTGAATGCTGTCTGCAAATCGTCCAGCCGCACGGGGGAGAGACCGGCGACCAGTAGGTCGGTGGTGCTGGTCACCGTGCCGAGCACAGTGGCTGGTTCCCCGAGCGCACCGAGGAACCACTCGACGTCATCCGGGTTGACCTCACAGATGAACCGCCCGGTGGACTCGCTGAACAGCGACGTGACGAGGTCGTCGTGCGGCAGGGTGTCGATGGTGGCGCCGAGACGGCCGCCGATGCACATCTCTGCGATGGCCACCGCCAGGCCGCCCTCGCTGAGGTCGTGGCAGCTGGGCACCCGCCCTGTCCGAAGGATCCTGTGCAGTGCCCGGTAGCGAGTGGGCGCGGCTGCGTCCGGGGCGGGGACCGTGCTGTCGCCGCCAGCGCCGGTGACCATCGTGAAGTGACTGCCGCCGAACTCGGTGGAAGTGTTGCCCACCAGCACGAGCACGTTGCCGGCCCGCTTCAGGTCAGGGGTGACGGCGCAGTCGGGGTTGGGGTGATGTGCAATGGCGGTGATGACGAGCGTGGGGGGTACGGCGTGGCGGGCGCCGTCGCTGCCCAGATACTCGTTGTTCAGCGAATCCTTGCCGCTGACGAACGGGGCGCGATGGGCGGTGGCCGCGGCACAGCAACCATCGACGGCTGCGACCAGTTCGCCGAGGGTCGATGGCCGCCGTGGGTCGCCCCAGCTGAAGTTGTCGAGCAGGGCGACGGAACTGGGGTCGGCGCCCACGGCCACGACGTTGCGGATCGCTTCGTCCACGACTGCGTGTGCCATGTACTCGGGGTCGGTGATGCCGTACCAGGGGTTGACGCCGATGCCGATGGCAAGCCCGTGGCTGTCGGTCGGCTCGGCCAACACCACGCCGTCGGCGTGACCATCGTGCCCCTCGCCGACGAGCGGACGCACGACGGTAGCGCCGCGGATCTCGTGGTCGTAGCGGCGAATGATGTGTTCCTTCGAGGAGATGTTGGGGTGCGCCAAAAGTTGTAACAGTACGGTCGCCGGGTCGGTGCAGGTCGGCGCCGCGGCTGTTGCTCGCGGTGGTGTCGGCAGCGCAGCCGTCATCGTCCGCTGCGGACGGCCGTCGTGCAGGAATTCGGTGTCCATCTCCAGCACCGTCAGGTCGCCGGAACGCACGCGCAGCACACCGTCGCCGGTGAACGTGCCCAGCGAGACGGCCTCCACACCGTGGCGTGCGCACACGGCCAGCAGCGCCGTCCACTGGGACGGGTCAACCGCGAAGACCATCCGTTCCTGCGCTTCGCTGAGCCATATCTCCCAGGGCTGCAGTCCCGGGTATTTCAACGGTGCCAGCGACACGTCGACATCGGCGCCGACACCCTCGGCCATTTCACCAACTGCGCTCGAGAGCCCGCCTGCACCACAGTCGGTGACGGCGGTGTAGAGCCCGACGCAGTCCTTCATCGCGTCGATGAGCAGCTTCTCGGTGATCGGGTCGCCGATCTGCACGCTGGCACCGGCGACATCACCCGTGGTGGCATCCATGGTGGCGCTGCTGAACGTCGCGCCGCGTAGACCGTCGCGGCCGGTGCGACCCCCCATCACCACGACCAGGTCGCCGGGGTGCGGACCGGTCAACTCCCATTCGCCCTCGCCGGCCACGCCGATGCAGCCGGCGTACACCAGCGGGTTGGCCAGGTATCCGGGGTCGTACAGCACGGCACCGGCGACCGTGGGCAGACCGATCTTGTTGCCGTAGTCGGCAATGCCGGCGATCACGCCACTCTCGATCAGCCGGGGATGCAGCACCCCGTCGGGCAGCTGGTCGGCGGGGAAGTCGGTGGGGCCGAAGCACAAGATATCGGTGATGGCGATGGGGTGATGGGCGGCGCCCATCACGTCACGGATCACTCCGCCAACACCGGTGTTCGAGCCGCCGAACGGCTCGATAGCAGACGGGTGGTTGTGGGTTTCGGCCTTGACTGCCACGGTGACACCGGGCGTGTAGCACAAGATGCCAGCGTTGCCGACGAACGAACTGCGGACGAACGGTGCGTCGATCGCGTCGGTGCAACCACGCAACTGCTTCATCAGTGGCGTGACCTCCACGCCGGTGTCCAGCGTGATGCGCGCTCGAAACGTCTTGTGCGCGCAGTGTTCGCTCCACGTCTGCGCCAGCGTCTCCAACTCCACATCGGTCGGCTCACGCCCGATGCCGCGGTAGTGCTCGGCGATGACGTGCAGTTCGGCGAGGTCCAGCGAGAGTCCACGTTCCTTGTTCAAGGCCTGCAGAGCCTCGTCATCGAGGTCGCGAATGTCGACGTGCTCGACGGTGTGTTCTGCCGCGGCAGTCGTGTCGATGAACGTCGGCTCCAGCGGCGCCAGCGCCCAGCGCTCGATGACCTGGTTGGCCAAGAGCCGCCGGGCGAGCGTGGGGATGGTGTCGTCGCCGAGTGTCCCGCGGATCGTGAAGTGGGCGCCGGTGGCGACATTCGTGTCGGGCAAGCCGATGGTGCGTGCCGCCAGTGCGACCGCGGCGGCTGCAGGGTCGGTGACCCCCGGGAGCAGGGTGGTGTCGACACCGGACTTGGGTGCGGTCCAGCTGGAAGTTTGCAGGAGCGGGTCGACCAGCACTGCTTCCATCGACTTCTTGTCGGCGGCGCTCAGCTTGGTGGCGAAGTAGACGACGTCGGCAACCTCGATGCTGGTGACCTGGCTGAGCCCAAGGGCGTGGGCGTCGGCCAGCAGCGCTGCGGATCGCGGGTCGGTTCCCTTCGTGCGAATGGTGAGACGCATTCCAGTTGCCACCGCGACCAAGCTAGGGGATAGCCCCTCGGAGGTCCTTTGGTCGCGAACGAAAAGTAAGACCGCAGACCATCTATTAGCGGATGCGCTAAGATGCTGGGATGATGTCTGGACCAACCTTGTTGACGCTTCGTCGCCGTTCCGGCCAGACGCAGGCGCAGGTTGCGGCCGCCACCGGTATCCCGGTCACGGTGTTGAGTGCGTACGAACGCGGTCGTCGTCAGCCTGGTATCGACGCCGTGGCACGCATCGTCGCGGCGCTTGGCTTTCGGGTCGAGTTCGTGCCCGCCACCACGCCGGAGATTCGAGCACGTCGGCTGGAGGAAGTGCTCTCGCTGGCTGGTGCCCTGCCATATCGGCCGCGTCCGATGGCAAAGGCTCGACGATGATCTCCCTGGTCGACCGTGTTCTCGCCGTGTGCTCCGCACTCGACGAGCACTCGCTGCCATGGGCGCTCGGGGGAGCGCTCGCGTTGGCCTATGCGACCGAGGAACCGAGAGGGACGCGAGACATCGACGTCAACGTGTTCGTGACGGCCAGCGAGGCACCAGCCGTGTTTGCAGCACTCCCGGCGGGTGTGCTGCATTCGGCTGCAGACGTCAGGTCGGCGCGGCGCGACGACCAGGTGCGACTGATGTGGGACGACACGCCGATCGACCTCTTCTTCGCCGCCGAGCAGTTTCACTACGAGGTACAGAAACGCTGCCAGGTTGTGCCATTCGCAGGCCGGTTGATTCGCGTGTTGAGCGCGGAAGATCTGGCGGTCTTCAAGGCCATGTTCGACCGCGGCAAGGATTGGGTGGACATCGCAACGATGATCGAATCGAACTCCATGGACGTGGAGCTCACCGCCGACCGGTTGCAGAGCCTCCTTGGCGACGATCCGCGGGTCGCCCGCCTCCGCACGCTGTCGCCTACCTGAGCGCAGCACCTGCCAGGTTTCAGTGCGGGTGGGTACTCGCACCCCGGGGTAGGAGTACCCACTCGGATTGGCTCGTAGCACTCGCACTGATGTGGTGGCACTCGCACCGGGGTTCAACGCCTCGGCAATATTCCCCACCAGCGTTCGCTGGGCTGCCGCACCGGGCCAGCGGTAGCCTCGCAGGTCGTGACCCGACTTGTGCTTGTGCGCCATGGTGAATCCATCGTGACGGTGAATGGTGTGATCGGTGGGCCCCGAACCTGCACCGGGCTATCGCCCCTGGGACGCCAGCAGTCTGAGCGTCTGCGCGACCGGTGGGATGCGCAGAACGAGTTCACGGCCGATGTCGTGATCGCCAGCCAGTACCCGCGGGCCATCGAAACGGCCGAGATCATCGCTCCGTCCCTAGGCGGGTTGAGCGTCACTCGCGATGACGGCTTCGGCGAGCACGACCCTGGCCCGGAATGCGACGGGCTGACCTACAAGGAGTTCATGGAACGCTCCGACATCGGCATCGAGGCGTGGGAGACCGGCGACCCGTTCGCTACTACCTTCCCCGGCGGCGAGACGGTGGCTGCCTTCCACTACCGCGTCGGGTCGGCTGTGCGACGCACGCTCGACACGTACGAAGGGCAGACGGTCGTCATCGCCTGCCACGGGGGAGTGGTCGACGCCGTGGTCCGTCTGGCACTCAAGACACCCAGCATGGGGATGTTCCAGATCCACACGCGCAACACGTCCATCACCGATCTCGAGCTGATCAAGCCGAATCTGTGGCGGCTGAATCGCTACAACGACACAGCACATCTCGCTGGTCTGCCAGCCAGTACCAACCCGCCGTTCGTCGACCGAGCCTGAAGCCGATGAACCGCCGCTGGGATGTCGTGGTGGTCGGTGCCGGGTCGGCAGGCGCGGTGGTGGCGGCGCGGCTCAGCGAGCAGCCACACACGTCCGTGCTGCTGCTGGAGGCCGGACCGGACCATGACAGCGCGGCAACGCCATCATCCATCAGCGGCCCCTCGTTCCTGGCGGCAATGGCGGAGCCGGGCCGGCTGTGGTCGACACTCGCCGCCACCCGCACCCCTGAGCAGGCGGCGCGGGTGTACGCCCGCGGTCGCGGGGTCGGCGGTTCGTCTGCGGTCAACGCGATGGTGGGGCTGCCGGGAGAGCCTGGCGACTACGACACCTGGGAGCGCGAGTTCGGCTGTACGGGTTGGGGGTGGGCGGACGTAGAGCCATGGTTCGCACGGTTGCCGATACCACTGGGCACTGCCACACCCGCCGAGACGGGCCCAGTAGCTCGAGCTTTGCTGGCCAGCGAGCCCACCGCTGAGGCGGCGCAGCTCACGCGCTTCGCCGACGGTCGGCGCGCCTCGGTCAACGACGTATATCTGGAGCCGGCACGTTCGCGACCGAACCTGGAGATTCGCGGCGACGCCCTCGTGGATCGGGTGCTGCTGAGCGGCCGCAGGGCCATGGGTGTGCGGTTGGCGGATGGCATGGAGATCGAGGCCGACACGGTGATCGTGTGCGCGGGTGCGATCCATTCTCCGGCGATCCTGCTGCGCAGCGGAGCCGACCGCGCGGGCATCGGTCGCGCACTGCAGGACCACCCGTCGTTCCCACTCGCGTTGCGCCTTCACGAGCCTGTCGTCGATCCGATGAGCCGTCTGGCGACCACCGCGTTGCTGCGTGCCACGCACGTCGAACACAACGACCTGCAACTGTTGGCGATGGACGTCGTCGACCCCGCCGATCCATCGCTGGCACTGCTGATGGGGGCCGCCATGCGGGCGTACTCCCGCGGCTCGGTGCGCCTGGCTTCCGACGACCCACGCGCCGACCCGCTCGTCGACTTTGCGATGTTGACCGACGATCGCGACGTGGCCACCCTGCGAGCGGCAGCCGAGTTGGCCGAGCGCGTGGCCGCTAGTGCCGCCGTGACATCCATTGCCACGCCGTATCCGTACGACCTCTCCGAAGCGGGCCTGCGGGCATCCGTTGGCGACTACGTGCACGCGGTGGGCACGTGCCGAATGGGTTCGATCGAGGATGCTGATGCTGTAGTCGACACACGGTGCCGAGTCATCGGTTACGAAGGTCTGCTGGTCTGTGACGCGTCGGTGATGCCGATGGTGCCCCGTGCCAACACGCACCTCCCGACGGTGATGATCGCGGAACGCATTGCCGCTGCAATCCTCGCTGCTGCGTCGGGTCGGGCTTAGCGAGCGTGTTCCTCGATCGGGAAGATCGCTGGCCAGTCAGCAGCCTGCGTCACTAGCTCGTCGCGGGCTGCGGGCGACAGTGGCTCATATTCCGCTGCGGCGGCGAGCTGCAGCGGCAGTACTCCGACGTCGCCGGTGGTGCAGAACGCGTGCACGCCGGGTGTGCCAACCGTGAAGCGCACACCTCGGCTGACGGATGCGGCGTCGGTGAACGGCTCGTACCACGTGGTGGACGACTTCTCACGGTCACCCCACGGCCGATGAGCACCGGCCTTGATGGCCATCACGGCAACGTCGCGGCGTGCGGCCTCGTCGAGGAGCGCGTCGAGGTCGGTCGCGTACTGCGGGTTCGCCAGCGCGCCCGGGTATACGGGCAGCATCACCGAGTCGAGATCGAACCGACGAACCGCCTCCAACTGTGCTGCGGCCGTGCCGAAGTCATGGCCGGTGATGCCGACAAACCGCGTCAAGCCTTCGTCGCGAGCCTTCAGAATTGCTTCGATGGCGGGACTACGGCGGTCGAGCTCGGCCAGATCGGTCACGCCGTGAGCCTGGTAGAGATCGAACGACGTGCAGCCGAGCCGTTCCAACGACGTCTCGAGCTGTGCCCGCAGCCCATCGGGATTGCTGCGGTTCGACTTCTCGCCGATGAACAGCCGGGAGCGAACTGCTGGGACCAACGGGCCAACGACTAGTTCGGCGTGGCCATAGGACGGGGCGATGTCGAGATGGTTGACCCCGGCCTCGAGGGCGAGGTGAAACATCTCCTCCGTGACGGCCGGCGTGCTGTCCCAGAATGCCGCACCGCCGAGGATGGCGATCGACGACTGGTGGTCGGTGCGCCCGAGCCGGCGAGTCGGGATCTGAGTCATGCGCGAACTGTATGCCACACGGCACGCCGACGCTCTGCGAGACCGAGGGGGCGTGATAGGAACGCGCATGGCCTACGACAGAGGACTTCAAGAGATCGGTGACAATTGCTACGCCTACCTGCAGCCAGATGGCAGCTGGGGCTGGAGCAACGCCGGCCTGGTCGTTGGTGATGGCGCGTCACTGCTGGTCGACACGCTCTTCGACCTGAAGTTGACGCGTGAGATGCTCGACACGATGGCCGCGCCTACGGCGGCGGCACCCATCGGCACGCTGCTCAACACGCATGCAAACGGTGACCACTGTTACGGCAACCAATTGGTGCTGAACGCGGAGATCGTCGCCTCGGCGGCGACGGCCCACGAGATGTCCGAGGTCCCGCCGGCAATGCTGCACGCCCTCAACACAGCGCCCGGGGAGGTCGGGGAACTCTTCCGTCATTTCTTCGGGGCGTTCGACTTCGACGGCATCGACGTGACGATGCCGACACGCACGTTCAGCGGACGCCTCGACATTGAGGTGGGGGGACGCGCCGTGCAGCTGATCGAGGTCGGCCCCGCGCACACCCGGGGCGACACCATCGCCTACGTGCCCGATGCGAAGACGGTGTACACGGGCGACATTCTGTTCATCGGTGGCACACCCATCGTGTGGGCCGGCCCCCTGTCGAACTGGGTGACAGCGTGCGATGTGATGCTGGGGATGGACATCGAGACGGTCGTCCCCGGCCACGGACCGCTCACCGACAAGGCCGGCGTCACCGCGGTGCGCGACTACTTGGCCTTCGTCGATGGCGCGGCGAACGCCCGGCACGCCGCGGGCATGGATGCCTGGGACGCGGCGCGCGAGATCGCACGCGAAGTGGGCACCCGTGCCGAGTTCAGCGGCTGGGGAGAGTTCGGTCGCATCACCGTCAACGTCGATACTGCGTACCGATCCTTCGACCCGTCGTACGTGGCCCCCAACGTCGTCGAACAGTTCCGCCGCATGGCCGAGCTGGAAGGGTTCACCGCCGGCTAGCGCCGTGTCCGTCAACGTTTGCATCGTTGCTGCCGACGAGTAGCGGCGGTAGGGAGAGTGGCCCAGATCGAATGTTCTGGGCGGATGGGTGGCTTGCATAACGCGCACAGAGTGGGCATTAGGCGCTGTTTCGCGGATACCGGAACCCGTGACCTAACCGGCGGTAGGGGCAACCGCCGGGGCGGCGAGCGCTGCACGGTATCGGACACCTTGGCGAGCGTTGACGCGCCAATGTGGGGCGGTAGTGATCGCCTTGCCCAGGCAGGGCGATGCGCCGTCAGCTCGGAGTCGGACCTCCGACACTTCGCTGGCGATGCCGTGCGATGGCGGTAGACGGGGCCGGTGTTATCGGTTGGCCTCAGGGCCGGGGCCCAGTGGACACGATTGGTCCTCACTCGTGCTGGTGATGCCTTTCAGGTCGTCATCGGTGATGTCACGCATGCTGTAGGGTCCCGGCAGGGTCCAACCAGGTCCCCGCCGTTGTAGGAGAGCCATGGATGCCGTTACGAATCTTGTTGGTCGTCGAGGGTTGTGGAGGTCGCGTTGGGCAGCGATCGGTGCCGCGGTCGCCGTAACGGTCGGCGCCGGCGGGATCTTCGCCGTGCAGGCAGCGCCGAGTTTGCCGTCGTCGGTGGTGACGGTCGACCCGGCTCGCATTCTCGATACACGCGATCCGCTCAATGTCGGCTTGGCGGGTCCGTTCGTGTCGGCGGTCTCACAGAAGTTGCAGGTGACGGGTTCGGTCGCGACATCGACGGGTACACGGATAGTGGTGCCATCGGGCGCGACCGGAGTGTTGCTGAACGTGACCGTTGTCCGTCCAACGGCAGCGGGGTTTGTTTCGATCCGTCCGGGTGATGCCACAGGTGTGCCGTCCACGTCATCGTTGAACGTCTTCGATGCCGGAGCAGTTGTGGCGAACGCAGTCCAGGTCGGAATGCCCACCACTGGCGCGAACGCCGGACAGATCGACATCACCTTCGACGCCTACGGCGTTGCCGGCCCGTCCACTGAGATGTTGATCGACGTCGTCGGCTACATGGTCCCTGGCGGCGGGGAACCCGGCCCCAAGGGCGACACCGGCGCGACCGGACCGGTAGGCTCCACGGGACCCGCTGGTGAGACCGGAGCAGCAGGTGCGCCGGGGGCGGACGGCAATGCGGTTGCCGTCACCTTCCAGTCCACGGTGACCTCCGTCTCTGGGGGCGTCAACGTGCCGGCGGGTGTCACCAACGGCTCCACGGTCCGGTTCGCTGCCGACCTGCCCGACGCCACGACGGGCGGAGACCCCTTCTTCTCCTGCTTCAACCCCGGCGCCACCGACACTCACGAGGCCAGCTGGAGCTTCACGCCCGTCCCATACGTCCTGACCTACTCGAGCGGGTACAAGCAGTTCGGGCAGATCGACGCGGTCGTGATATGTGACGGGGGGGTGGAAGACGTGGGCGGGTCGCTCATTCCGAGGGGAGACTCGATTACCTTCTACGACGGCGACAACGACATCTTCGAAGCGAAAGACTTCGGTGGAGGTTGGTACGCAGGGCCCATCCCCGACGACCTCACAACGGCCATGCTCGACATCGCCCAGCCTGCCCTCTTCGATCTCACGTTCTACTGGGGGAGCTGGGGGACGTGGGGCACGTACCATTACGACTACACCACGCCGGGGCAGAACACGATCGTCACGCGCTCCCCGTGACGTCGGGTCGTCCGGCTCAGCGGACCGGTGATACGAGTTGCAACGCATCGGTTCCAGCCGTACGTCGGGGGGCGGCGGGTTCTACCGGTACTGGAGAACGCCAAGGCTTCCAGGCGGCATCCCTGGAACGTCGACGGTCAGCCGATCCCGATCAGTGTCCGTTGACGGCCCCAGTCTGACTTGAGCGACACGATCGCACGCCCACGGGCGTGCAGCATGAGAGCCCGACACCCGCACACATCCAATCCGTCCACGCCCGTCGGATTCTCCCAAACATCGTTGCCTATGGTGGAGCGTTCGGGCTCCCGAGCCGGATGCACCACCCGCTGATGCTGCACCCTGCGTCGGTCCCAGCGTTGAAGACGGCGCGGCTGCGCGGTGTCTCGTTCGCCCCGTTGCGGAAGCCAGGCGACAAACCGGAGGACCCGTTCGCCGGCGTGATGAGGAGGCTTCACGGTCGCGCCAAGGTTTCGTGGATTCGCACGGCGGACGCCGCACCGGACGACTTCGGTAACTACGCGACGCACACGACCACGGCCGGGCAGCCCCTCACGCGGTTGCGTATCTTCCGAGCGCCCTCCACCGCGCATATCTGGAGATCACCGACGGTGCCATCCAGTTCGACCGTGCTGACGACAATGACCCGACGCGCCGGCGGAGGATGCAGATCTTCGGCACATCGGAGATCGAACGGACCAGCCAGTTCCTGCAGGACACGTTCCGCACCGCTCGTGCGAACTATCCCGACGAGTTCGGCGACCTTGGCGCCGAATCGGACATCGACCTGCTCGACCACGAACTCTTCTACAGCAGCCCCATCAACGACCTCGCGGTACTTAACCGCTGGACGAACTTCGCAGAGTTCTTCGAGGACGTGATCCTGAATTACGTCACGTACAGCTAGGAGCAGCCGACCCCGGCGGCGGCAGGTGCCGACTGCCAATCCGTGACTTCGTCGCTAGCGCAGAGCTGCCGAAGTGGGCGGTTCAGATGAACCGCTTCGCAGCGCAGACCTGCCGCTCTGCTTGCTGGACAACGACGGCCACTTCGGGCATTCTGCACTGCATGCGCCTCTGGATTCTACTTGGCTGGGTGTCGGCGCTCCTCGTCAGTTGTAACTCGGACACCGCCGTTAATGAGGCACCGAAAGATGCCCGGAGTGAAGGCCGATCTTCGACGGTCGTCTCGCCAACTGATGCAACGGAGTCGGCGGACTCCGGCCAGAACGACTACGACGCGGTCCTGGCGGAGGTTGGAGTCGTGGTCGCCGACGCTCCGACTGCGGCCGTCCTTTTGGGCGACGCAAAGTTCTGTGGATGGGACCAGATCCGGATCTACGACGGCGATCGAATCGACCTGGAAGGGCGGAGGTGCTTTGTTGAGGCACACCTCGACGGTCGGCCAGCGTTGTTCTTTGTCGATGCGATAACGAACGAGGGCGACCCAACCCCGTACATCTACCGCACCGACGGCGGACGTGTGACCGAGCTCGCCGACTTCACAAGAGTCAACAACGGCACCAGAGCATGGCGCGTTGATCCATGCGACACGCTGTACTTCGCTTCCTACGACTCAGAGTCGCCGGCACGCCTAGCGTTCTCCTGCTATCCCTGGGACGAGGCCGGAGAATTTTGACGTGTCAGATGAGGACCGTACCTATCTGCTGCTCTGCGCTATCTGTTGTTCACCCTCGGACAGCGCATAACGACGGCCTACAGGAACGAGCGATCGGTGCGCGGGGTGTACCCGAGCGCGGCTATTCCCAGTGGGGTGAGGAATGGATTGCCTGGCCAGCGGGTCTGTGCCCCGGTCGGTTGTTCGACGAGGATCTCTCACTGCATAGTCCGCTGCGTGCCGTTCGGGGACAGGGCAAACGTTCTCTGACAGAGCACTAGCGCTAGCGGAACTCATCGGCGATCGGTGGTGGCCCGCGCCGTTTCTTCGGTGCCGTGCGGCCCGAGTGGGTCTGGATGCTCTTGCGCACGGCCAGCACCCAGCCGACGGCAACGCTGATGCTGAAGACGGCCCATTGGACCGCATAGCTGAGGTGCGGGCCTTCGCCGAGCTCTGGGAACGCAATCGGTCGAACACTGTTCGGCTCGGCCGGCGCTGACTCGAGAAGTTCCAGGTACATCGGTGCCAGCGGTCGTTCGAACTGCTGGCCCAACGCCACGAGGTCGACGCGTCGGACCTGGGTCAACGCCTGCGTGCCGTCATCGGAGGGCTGCCCAGTACCGGCAACCTGCCCTTCCTTGAGTCGTGCCAGCAGCTGCACCTCGCCGGTCGGGGGAGCGGTCAGTGGCGTGCCCGTTGCGACGAAGCCGCGGTTGACGAGGATGAGCGAGCCGTCGGCGAGTTGCAGCGCGTTGACCACATCGCGTCCCGTCGTACCGTCCTGCGTCACGTTGACGACTTCGAACTGCGGCGTGCGGAGATAGGTGCCACTCGTCGAAACCCGGCGATAGCTCAGCTCGTCGGCCGGGCCGGTCAAGCCGGCGGTGTTCAGCGACATCACGTCGGCGTTCGTATGTTCGGTGACCTGGCGGTTGAACGTCTGCTTCTCGTCCAGCCGCCGCAACTGCCACAGCCCGAGACTGATCATTCCGACGACGCCGCCCAGGCACAGCAGGTGGAATCCGATCCACTTCGGCTTCAGAAGGAACGAGTACATGCCCAGCCGACGGTAGCGGCTCGATCCGCTCGCACAACAGCCTGCACGTCATCAGCAGGCTACGGTCGAGCACGATGGCACCTGAAGAGATCACTTCCGAATGGCTCAGCGAGAAACTCGGCGACGATGTCTCGATCACCGGCGAACGCCGAATCGGCGACGGCCTGGTCGGAATGAACATCCGCTACGACCTGGCCGTGTCACCGGGCAGCGAGTTGCCGAGCTCGATCATCGCCAAGATGCCATCACCCGATCCGACCAGCCGCGCCACCGGTATCGCACTGCGCAACTACGAGCGGGAAGTGAAGTTCTACGAGCAGATCGCGCCGACGGTCGACATTCGGGTAGCTCGCTGCTTCCACGGCGAGTGGCACGAGAGTGACGGCGACTTCGTGCTCTTGATGGAAGACCTGTCGCCGGGCGAACAGGGCAATCAGGTGACGGGCTGTTCGGCGGAGATGTCCGGCATGGCAGTGCTCGAGCTTGCACGGTTGCACGGGCCGCGGTGGGCCGACCCGACGTTGGGCGACATCGAGTTCCTGCAGCGACGCGGCCCCGGTGACGCCGAGCAGCTGCAGATGATCTGGGCGATGTTCGCCCCGGGCTTCTTCGCCACCTACTCGAAGTATCTCGACAGCGAGGGCATCGCGCTGATCGAGCGTTTCGGTGCACGGATCCCCGAATGGGTCGAGGGACACACCCTGCCCAACACCGTCACCCACGGCGACTACCGGCTGGACAACTTGATGTTCGCGTCAGCCGCTGGCGGTTACCCGATCGCGGCTGTTGACTGGCAGACACCAGGGCACGGCAGCGCCAGCGGCGACGTCAGCTACTTCCTGGGTGCCGGGCCGCAGCCGGAGGTTCGACGTGAGATCGAGCGCGGTGTGGTGGACCAGTACTGCGAGGCGCTGGCTCACTACGGAGTCGACGTCGACGGTGCCGAGTTCTGGCGGCACTACTGCCGCGACGCGTACGCCGGCATCATCATGTCGGTGGCAGCATCGCAGCTTGTCGGCGGCAACGAGCGCAGTGAAGCAATGTTCGCAGCGATGGCGACACGCCACGTGCGCCATGCACTTGACGTGGGTGCCGAAGCGCTCATCTGAGCCGACCGAGTGCCGCGTCGCAAGTAGCCTCGCCCCCATGGAACTGCCCGACTTTCACATCCCGCACGCGGAGAAGATCGAGTGGATGATCGAGACGCACGGCTGGGCAATGGAACCGGTCGCAGCGCGCACCGACATCGTGCCGCCGATGGCCGGGTACGTGTACACGGTCGGCTATCCGGAAGCGTTCAGCTTCCCCGAGGTGGTGGTGTTCGGTCTCACTCCGGCGACCGCTCGCGGACTGTTCGACATGATCGCCGACATGCTGCGCGGTGGCACCGAGATTCCCCTGGGTGTCGAGCTGCTCGGTTTCTTCGACGGCGAGTTGCGCTGTGTCTTTGCCCCTCTTGCCGACGAGGTGGTCCACGAGCTGCTGGGAACGGCCGTGGCCTGGCGGCGCGGCGTGCCATTCCCCGCGGTTCAGCTGCTGTGGCCGGACCGCAACGGGTTTCTGCCCACCGAGGCGGGTTTCGATCAGCGAGTGGTTCTGGCTCAGCCCGTCGTCGCGCTGCCTCTGTCGTAGCAGCCAGCCATAGCCTCGTGGTGTGGCTGATGTTCCGGTATTGATCTTCGATGGTGACTGTGCGTTCTGTACCTCGTCCGTCAATCTCGGCCGTCGGCTGATCAAGCGCCTTCCCCCGACGACGCCATATCAGTTCGCCGACCTGGCTGCACTGGGCCTGACCGCTGAGCAGTGCAACCTGGCGGTGCAGTACGTGGACCGAGACCGCACCAGGTACAGCGGTGAAGATGCAGTGCGCGAGGTCTTACTGGCCTCGGGTAAGGGATGGTGGATCGTCGGTCGGCTGCTCGGGCTGCCCGGAATCCACTGGCTCAGCGGTGTGGTGTACCGGTGGGTGGCTCGCAATCGTCACCGGCTGCCGGGCGGGACTGCGGCGTGCGCGCTGCCACGCAACGAACCTCGTTGAGTTCTGCCGCGAGGCTGTCGAGCGCCAGTGGTTCACCTCGCAGCAGGTCTGCACGACGTTCATCGGGCATTTCGGTGAGGTCGACCAGCTCCGCCCAATCGAGTGTTGGTGAATCCAGGGCAACTCGAAGCGCCACGGTCAATGCGTGGATCGGTGCTGCGTCGTAGCCGTTCAGTAGCACCTCCACATGCGCCTTGGCGAGCCGTGTCATCGCACTACGCAGGCAGTTCCTGCTGGGCCCACGGGGCGCCGTGCTCATCGAGGAGGGCGAGGAACGGGTCAGCGGTGAACGCTTCCGGGCCCTTGACGCCTTCGCCCTTCCATTCACCTGTGGCCAGCATCTCCAGGGCCACCACCGGGTGCACGGCGGTCTGCCACACGACGGCCTGGTGGCCGTACTCGCGCATCGTCCACTCGTTGTCGACGACTTGGTACAGGTACGTACTGCGCTGTTGGCCATCGACACCCAGGCCGGTGACCACCGAGCCGGCGCACGTACGGCCGCTCATGCGGTCGCCCAACTCGGCCGGGTTGGGCAGCGTGGCCGCCACCACGTCGCGCGGCGACATGTCGACGCCGCGAACCGAGACCGGTCGAGTGCTGTCGAGGCCCAACTTGTGCAGCGTGCGCAGGACGTCGATGAACTCGTCACCGAGGCCGTACTTGAACGTGACGCGACCAACGTCGAGCCAGCGTGGCATCAGGATGACTTCCTCGTGCTCGACGTTGACGCAGCCCAGCGCACCGATGCCCTCGGGGAACACGAACGTCTCGGGCTCGCTGAAGGGCGCTGTGGTGAACCAACCGCGGTCGCGTTCATAGATGATCGGTGGGTTGAGGCACTCTTCGATCGTGGTCCAGATGCTGAAGGTTGGTGCGAAGTCGAAGCCCTGGATCACCAGGTCGGCGCCATCGCGGACGCCGATCTCGTCGATACGGCTGAACAGGTGGTCGGACGCGTAACGGGCGACGACATCGCTGAAACCGGGCTCGACGCCCATCGCCACGAGTGCCAGCAAACCACGCTCCTCCCACTTGTCGGCGACGGCGAACTGGGCGTCGCCCAACTTGACGCCGCAGGTGTTGTACGGGTCTGTGGGGTGTGGCGTCGACATGTGCATGGCCATGTCGAGGTAGTGGCAGCCGGCCGCGAAGGCAGCATCAAAGATGGGTGGGTTGAACCGCGGGTCGCAAGCATTGACGATCACGTCGGCCTTCGTCGAGGTGGCCAGTTCGACCAGATCGAGCCGATCAGACGCATCGACCCGTGTGCCCACCACGTGCGGCGAACCCACACGGGCGGCGGCCCGCTGTGCTCGTGAAAGGTCGACGTCGGCGACGACGATGTGCTCGAAAACCTCCCGCCGAGCCGCAATCGACACGATTGAAGAACCCACGCCGCCAGCGCCAACCACGAGTAATCGCATGACGGCGACCATAGTCCGACCTCTGCTGCCGAGCGCGCCGGTGCCGGAGTACCTCGATTCTCAGGGTCAGTAGGAGAACGCTCGGCGCTCAGCGCCGATGGTGGCCAGCGATGCGATGCGAGCGGCCAGGTAGGGGCTGAAGTAGCCCCGATAGCGAAGCTGCAGCTCGGGCAGCATCCAGTCGCAACCAGTCACCTTGCCGCGGCAGATGGTCGACCCGCAGGCGCACTCGAACTCGTTGTAGTCGCAGCCATCACTGGTGGCATAGTCGTAGCTGATGATGTCGCCGACCTCGATGTCGCGCATCGCGATCACAACGGTGTTGCCGCTCATGGCGCAGTTGGGGTCGCAAGAGTGGTTGATGAAGTCGGCGGGCTCGGGTTCGACTGGACCAGCGAGGAAGAGCGTCTCTCCGATCTGGATGCTGCGCACCTGCTGTCCAACGGGGAGCAGGTCGAACTCGACGCGGGTGAGGCAACGGCCCCCGAATGCTGCAACGACCTCACCGGCGGCGATCGGTTCGACGGCAATCGAGCCACGGCCGGTAGCTCCGACGGCGACGGGACGCGCCTTTGGGGTCAAGTAACTCACGCTCATGGTTCACCAGCCTGTCGTGACCATTCGGGTTCGTCTACTCGCTGATCGATCAGGCGGCCTGGCGCATGCATCAGTCAGGCTGTCGGACCAGTCAGCACGGTGGCCTCTGTGCGCCGACGGCGCGGACAGTACGGTGACGCGGATGAGCGGTGCAACCCTTCGAGAACGACTGTCCACCCGCAGCGAATCCGCTGTGCTGATGCCCGGAGTGTGGGATGCGTTGACAGCTCGGCTTGGCGCACGGGCAGGTTTCGACACGTTGTTCCTCAGCGGCTACTGCGTCAGCGGCACACTGCTGGGCCTTCCCGACTTCGGATATCTCACACAAACCGAGATGGCTGAGGTCGCCAGTCGTGTCTGCGCCGCCAACCCTGGGCTCGATGTGGTCGTCGACGCCGACACTGGCTACGGCAACCCGCTCAACACCATTCGCACGGCAGAGCTGTGGCAGCAAGCCGGTGCCTCGGGCATGTTCCTCGAGGACCAGGTGTGGCCGAAACGATGTGGGCACATGGCCGGAAAGGTCGTGATCGAGCGGGCTGATTGGCTGGCGAAATTGAGAGCCGCTGTCGACCACGCGCCAGATCTGCACATCACGGCGCGTACCGACGCCCGTGCCGCACTTGGCCTCCGGGAAGCGATCGAGCGGGCCAAGATGGCCCGCGATACCGGGGTCGATGCCCTGTTCGTCGAAGCACCCGAATCGATCGCCGAGTTGGCCGAGATTGCGGCGGCTCTGCCCGACATCACGTTGGTGGCCAACATGGTCGAGACGGGTCGCACGCCGCTGTTGACGCCGGGCGAGCTTGCGGACTTCGGCTTCACGCTCATCGTGTCGCCGCTGTCGGCGCTGTTCTCGATGGTCCGGGCCGTGCAGGATTCGTTGGCGCTGCTGCGCGCCGAGGGTTCGCTGCGTGGCCACCTCGATCGGTTGGTGGCGTTCGACGAGTTCACCGCGCTCGTCGATCTCGACGGCCACGTCGCCACCGAAGCCCGCTACCGCGACTGACCGAGTGATCAATTGCCGAGGTGAGCGGCGGGTTCGTTGCTAACGTGCTCGACGACATGCATCACGAGTGACCTTGCCGTTCGCGGCTGGGTCCGGCAACCGGGGAGGAAGCCCCACGGTGCCTTCTCGCTCCGGCGGGGATGTGGTCCGGTATCCACCGGGCAACGACGCTTCCCACTCGTGGCTTGTGTCGCAACGACCGACCTGCGCTCTTGCGCCCCGCGACGAGGAGGGACAACCTGATGGCCACAACACCACACCTGCACCCTGCGACGGGCGCGTGGATGCCGGGTCAGCCGTTCGGTGGTCGCAAGCTCTTCACGTTCGCCCATGATCGACCGTTTGCGCTCGACGGCGGAACAACGTTGCACGGGGTGGAACTCGCCTACGAGACGTGGGGTCGGCTGGACGCCGACGGCGCCAACGCGATCCTTCTGTGCCATGCGTGGACCGGCGACAGCCACGCCACCGGAACGGCAGACGTCGGCCACCCTGCTCCGGGCTGGTGGGACGGGCTGATCGGTCCTGGGTTGGCGATCGACACCAATCGCTGGTTCGTGGTGTGCAGCAATGTCTTGGGTGGGTGTCAGGGGTCCACAGGGCCGGCCTCGCCGCACCCGGAAGACGGCTTACCGTACGGCAGTCGATTTCCGGTGATCACCATTCGCGACATGGTCCGTGCGCAGGCCCGCCTGGCGGACCACCTCGGTGTTGCGCGCTGGCACTCCGTCGCGGGCGGGTCGATGGGTGGCATGCAGGTGGTGGAGTGGGCGATCACCTTTCCGCACCGTGTCGGCTCCATTGTTCCGATCGCAACCTGTGCGCAGGCAACCGCTCAGCAGATTGCGTGGGGCGCCATCGGGCGTCGGGCCATTCGCCTGGACCCGAGGTGGCGTGGCGGCGACTACTACGACGCGGTAGATGGTGATGGCCCCTCAGAGGGTCTCGCTATCGCGCGGATGGTGGCGCAGGTGACCTTCCGTAGCGACAACGTGTTCACCGACCGGTTCGGTCGCGAACTGGCTGACAATGCCACCGTCAGCGACGGCATCGACCTGTGGCAACGGTTCGAGGTCGAGCGCTACCTGGAGTATCACGGCGGCAAGTTGGTCGATCGCTTCGACACGAACAGCTACCTCATCATTGGCAAGGCGATGGACCTGCACGATGTTGCTCGCGGCCGTTCTGGGCTGCATGGGGCGATGGCTCGGATCAAGGCGCCGTCGCTTGTGATGGGCATTTCCAGCGACGTGCTGTATCCGGCTTATCAGCAACAGCAGATTCATTCCTTGCTGGTTGCAGGCGGGACCGATGCGGCTTATGTGGAGATCGAGTCGCCCCACGGCCACGACGCGTTTCTGATCAACCTTGGTCAGGTCGGTCCGCCGTTGGAGCGCTTTTTGGAGCGGGTAGCGACGACGTGACCTCGGCCTTCGCCAGGATGTCGTCGAGGATTGCGATGCAACGGCTTTTGGTGGGTACGCGAATCGCAAGGTGTGACTCGATGCGGCTGCCGACCTCGCGGTGCGTGGCCACATAGGTCTGGATCTTGCGCGACGCCTCCGGTGCCTTTGCGACCAGCGTCCACATGGTGGTGCGCCGACGCATCATGTGTTTCTGCGTCACGCACAGTGCACCATCGTGGGTGATCAGGACTCGTGTCTCACGCGGGTGGCCCACAGTTTGGGAGCCATTGAGTTCTTGCGCGGTGCACAGGAATCGGGTCCCGTCGCGTGACACCCAGTGCGGCTCCATGCGATACCCCACCCACCACATTCCACCCATGACAGTGACGAGGAGGGCAATCCATACGAAATCCACGTCGCACAGCATGCCGCATGCGTGGGGATTGAGGCGATCACGTGCGACACTGTGCGCCGTGATCATGGACGTAGCGGGGGTTTTGTGAACGGGCCAACGATTGGTTTCGCCTTGCTCGCCCAGACGTTCGACGATCCGGAGAATGCGCGCATCATTCTGTTCTCTGCTGCGGGTCTGGTGGCGCTGAGCGTGTTGATCGCCGCCGGCACCGTGTGGTGGTGGCGTAGTAGCGAGGTCGAACACCCGGCGCTGGGTCCGCTGGAAGTCATGGGCAGCCGCTCGTGGTCGAAGGGCGACTACGCACTGCGCCGACGCCGTTTGCAAGAAGCTCGACCGGCAGGTGCCGAGCCCGCCGACGCGCCTACGACGTCCACGTCTGAGCCGGTGGATCTAGAAGCGGCGGCTCTTGCCTCACCGCGAGAGTTCGATGATCTGCTCGAGTTTCCGATCGCAGTTGCGGCGATCGACGCTGAGGCAGCAACCGACGTCGAAAGCGACAGTGAGGCGCTGATGCTCACAGCGGAGCCGCTGGAGGTCGCAGATCCGATATTCCCCGACGACGAACCGGACGACGAGGTTCATGACAACGCCGCAGCCCCCGTGGTGGCCCCGGTCCTGCGCCCGATCGATCCACTGCTGCGCTTACGACACGACGAATAGCGCGCGGCGACCCGAGCCGGCAGTACGGTTGTGGCATGGCACAAGGTCTTGATGTTGATGCGATGTTGTCCCGTTTCCGTGAACGAGCTGCTTCGGTGAAGCGCCGCCCGCTGCCGCCGGTCGCCGGCGAGGAACGAGCCCGATTCATCGAGAACTCGAAGGTCGACTTCCAGGACTATGCGATCCTTGGCGATGCCGTCGGCACCATCGAGGACGGTTTTCTGGTCCTGCGCGTCGACCTGCGCCCGGCAGGCCAGCGCTCCTGACCTGCCGCGACATCGCTAAAGCCGGTCAGCGCGTTGTCAGCCGCGGTCTCGGCTCGCTAGATTGGCACCCGCACAACGCGGATGTGGCTCAGCTGGTAGAGCATCACCTTGCCAAGGTGAGGGTCGCGAGTTCGAATCTCGTCATCCGCTCCAACAAACACCAGGTCAGCGGCCCTACCAGGGCCGCTGATTTGCGTTTTCGGCTTGCCGGTATACCATCGCGCTATACCATCGGGTTCGTTTCGCCCCCTCAATCACCCTTCCAAGCAGGTGAAAATGGCCGAAAAGTCGATTTCTCAGAAGTCTTCCGACGACTCAGCGAGCAAGACAGTCGTGTCCGGTCCGCGGGCCAAGGGGAGTGGTGGGGTCTTCGCGATTCGTCCCGGAGTTTGGCGGGTCGACATCGAACTTCCCCGAGACAAGGTGACAGGCAAGCGGCGTCGAGTGAGCCGCTACATCGAGGGCGCTCGCAGTGTGGCGGAGGTCGAGTTGTCAAGGTTGCGGGTCGCCGACAACGAAAAACGACTGCCAACCGGCGGCACATCGGCACGTTCTGTCCGTGCTGCGCTCGATCTCTACCTCGAGGCGGCTGACACCGGGCTGATCGAACTGGCTCCTCGGACCATCCTGACCACACGTTCGGCCGCGAACACGATGTGCGCGGTCACCTTGCTCGGTGGACGCCAGTTTGGTCAGTTGAAGCTCAATCGGCTGTCGTGGCAGGAAATTGAAGAGATGTACGCAGTCATGCGCACCAACGGGAGCGGCACTGACTGGGTGCGGCGGTGTGCGACGGTGCTGTCACGGGCGCTGGAGTTCTCGCGCAAGCGCGGGCTGATAGATGGCAATCCAACGAAGGACGCCACCCGCCCAAGGTCGACTCGTTCGAAGCCGCACTCGCCGACCGCCGACGAGGTCAGAGCGACACTCAAGCGTGTTCGTGACCAGGACCCTGAGTTCGCCGACGCAGTCACGGTGCTCGCAAGCACAGGCATGCGCAAGGCCGAACTACTCGGGCTGCAATGGGACGACGTTGACATCGCCAGCGGCGAGGTGCACATCTCCGCTGCAATCACCGATGCCGGGCCGGGCAAGAAGATCCAACGCAAGGCAACAAAGCGAAGCGATTGGCGCGACGTCCCGCTGACATCCAACGCACTCACAGCGATGCGGGCGCAGCGCGACCGGGCCGCTGCTCGATCTCCTCACAGCGTGCCCGGCACCGACTACGTCTTCTCGAACCCAGCGGATGGCGCCACCCCGTACCGGCCCGACACGTTCTCAGATCGGTGGTTCGCGATGCGAGGCGAATCGGACATCATGTTGTTGCAACTGCGCCACTTCGCGGCAACCGTCATGCTCGACGCCGGCGAGTCTTACCGCACTGTTGCCGACATTCTCGGCAACAGCGAGAACACTCTCCGGATGCACTACGACGGGCGCATGGACGTCGGCAAGCGCCGGGCGATCGCTGCGCTCGAGTTGTAGTAGCCGTCACCGTTGGGTGGCGGCGATCAGGGCTTGCAGCGCGACTACGGGCACGACGATTCTTCCGCGCAGTCGGAGGGAAGGAAGCTCCCCGGTGCGCACGCACTCGTAGGCGGTGGTTCGTGAGATTCCCAGGATCGTTGCGGCTTCGGTCACGCTATGCGTGGCCCGACACCCCTCGTCCGAAAGCTCAGTTTTGTCGATTCCGATCGTCACGATCCCTCCAGTCCGTATGCGCCTCGCTGGATGTGATTCCAGCGCAACCGCTTTCGAACGAACGGGCCATTCGGAGTCGAGATGGGGAAAGGTCGCAGCCCCCAAAAGGATCTGCGCGAATTTCGAATCCCCTGAAGACAGAAGGGACGTGTGTCAGCGGCCCAGGGAACTGCCCACCGGCGGCCAACGTATCCCTAGCCGCAATGAACGCTCGCGGCGGTGGACCACCGTGTCGGACTTCCTCGTGAACGCTGCGTAACCGGCGGCAGAGGACGCGCACGGAAGCTCCGATCTGCGCTCGCTGAGATCGTTGAGGCGACCGGCGTTCTGCGCCGCGAGTTGTGCGCTCGATCGCGTAACTCGGCGGTAATGCCGATCTTCAGATCTGGCACGGTCAGTCAGTCCTCACGAATGAACTGGTAGTGCCATTGCTCGATGGGCCCGTCGTCAGACGAGCACGTACATCCCGTCCTCGACGTCGATCTCAAGCGGTGGACAACTGACATCCCAGAAGAAAGCTGAGCGTCAGATGACGATCCCGGGTGCTGCGTAGTACCAGGGGTAGTTGTACGGCATCGACCGCATCCGCACCGTCTCTTCAGCTCGGGTCAAAGCGACGTACAGCAATCGATCGTCAGCGGAGTCCTGTCGAAGGCGGTAGTTGGCGAAGGCTCGGGCGGGGTCGAGCACATCGACGTGGGGCCATTGCAGGCCTTTCGCCTGATGGACGCTCGTGCCGAGGATCGGGGTCGGGCCTCCGCTGAGCACGGCGATCAGCCGGTCGAGGTGCTTGGCAGCGGTGACCTTGGGCTCGGGCCACACCTGGCCCGACTGGTCGAGCGCGTGCAGCAGTTTCCAGATGTCGGCGGGGGACCCGCCGGTGGCGAGCGCCTCGCGTGCTTCGCGGAGAGCACCACGGTCGCCGTCCCACCGCAGCGCGATCTGTGCTTCGCCGAACCCGGTGACAGCAACGTTGAACAGCTCGGTGGTCACCTCGTTCAGGAGAAGTACGAACGCCGCCGATGCGGGCGATGTCTGGTCAAGCTTTCCACCGCACCCGGAGGGAATGACGGGGAGCTCGGTCTGGTCCCACAACGGAGACCACCGGCGCGCCAGCACAACTGTCGGGATCCGACCGGGCTCCGCGCCGGCAACGCTGAACACGTCGCCTTCGACGAGACGTTTGGCGAGCTGTTGCATCTCGACGGTCTTGTAGCGGTGGCTGCCGACAACCTCGTGCCGGTCGAATTTCCGCTCGTCGGCGAATGACTTGACGAGGTCGGGCCGTGACCCTCGGAACTCGTAGATCGTCTGCCATGGGTCACCGAGCATCGACAGGCCGACGCCTGCGTCGTCGCACGCGCTCAACAGTTCGAGATCGAGTTCGTTCAGGTCGTAGATCTCATCGACCACGAGGTGGCTGTACGACGTGGCCAAGAAGTCGCAGATCGCCTGCCGGATCTCGACCTGGTCCGCGCCAAGTGCGGCGGCGAGTGCGGCGCGGACCTCGTCGTGCGTGCAGACGCCGGCGCCGAGCTGTTCTTCGTACGGCTTCCGTTTGACGAACACGACGGTCGAGCGACGACCTTCGGTCTGCTCGACGATGCAGATGTTGCCGTCATCGATTCCGATCGTTAGCCACGGCTTTCCCTTCTTCAGCCGTGATGACGAGCCGGGCGTTCGGCCCCACGAGTCCTTCACCTGCAGATTGGTGTGACCGTTAGGCCACGTCAGCAGACCGCGATCGAGGAGATGGCGCAGCACGCTGCGGTGGAGTTCGTCGAACGTGCTGACCCGGTTTGGCCAGCGCACCGCTTGGCCGCCCCATCGGCGACGGATCCGCATCAGCAACTCTTCGGATGCGGACCTCGCGAACGAGACCGCGGCGACGCCTCGGTGGTCTTGTTCGTGGTGGTTGTAGCGGAGGACGCCGAAGCGTTCGACGGCCATGAAGGTCTTGCCGGAGCCAGGTGCTGCGATGACGAGCGTGCGCTGGGACCGCGACGTCGCTGGCGGTCCCTGCTCGTCGGTCAGCGCCCGCTTCACCACGGTTCGTCGTCACCGAGGTCGTCGAACTCGACCAGGGCGGCCGCGACCTCCTCCGATGTGACGCCGATGGCAACCGCTGGAGCCGCGGCGCTGATGGTGCCGTCATCGTCAGGGATCGTCACGAGTGCCGGCCGCAGGTACAAGAAGTCGAGTAGGTCACCGAGGTGGGCAGGCACGGTTGCCTGCGACGGATCGAGTTCGATGCGCCGACACAGCTCGTCGGCAAAGTCGGCCTTTCGAGAACGTCCGGCAGATTTGATCCAGCCCTTCATCGAGTCGAACGTCGCCGCCGCCGGGTTTGTGCCCCACGGCGGGGTCGTGACGATTTCGACGAGCACATCGGTGATCAGCTGCTCGTTGCCGACGAGCAGCGACGGCTCTAGAGTCGGCACGCTGATGAACACCCCGCAGGTGTCGCCTTCCCTTGAGGTCGCCCATCCTGGGGTGGGTTTGTCGTCTGAGTCGAGGAGCACTGCGACTCGGCTCACGAGTTCCTGACCCGGCGAGGCAAGCATGGCGGGCAGCCATTCACCGACTCGGCTTCCAATGATCGTGATCGTCAAAGCGTCGAGGAAGCGTCGCTTGTCGGGGTCGTCGTCGGCCCAGACTCCGCCGAACGTACGCAGCACCTTCGCGTCGGTGATGCCTTCGACTAGGGCGAGCCGATCAGCGAACAGCGACGCAGACCGCGTGACGTCGAGGTGGCGGCGTGCCATCTCCAGATGCTTCTTGGGAAGCTTTAGGTTCTTCACGGTGCGAGCAACGGGGACGCCGGCGGCGTTGCGGCGAAAGACGATGAGGTCCTCCGGTTCGCAGGCGGCGACGATTTCATCGGAATGGGTTGTCAGGATGATCTGTAGCTCGGGCCGGCGAGCGACAACAGCCTTGAGGTACCGCACAAGCCCATGTTGGAGTTGCGGGTGCAGGTGCGCTTCAGGTTCTTCGATGACGATCGTCGCGTGGAACTCGCCGTCGAAGAACGTGTCCTCGTTCGCGGCGCGAATGGCGTCGGCCTGTGCGACTTCGTCCGCCGGCGACAACGGGGCCGGAGGAGTCGTGTCTGCCGGCTCGGCATGTTCGTCGAACACATCGAACGGCACATCCGCATCAAACGGTTCGGCGGGAACCGAGGGTGCGCTGTCGTCGCCAGGCTCGGATTCGGGTGGCAGAGGTGTTGGGTCGCTCTTGGTGAGATCGGGGATAGCTGCGAGGAGCACGGCGAGCTGGAGCAGGTTGGCGTAGCCGAGACCCTCGACCTCGAGGCGATGGGCGAGCTCCCGGCCGACTCCTTCCGGCCCGATGAAGAACTCGAACACGCGGGCAAGGAACGCATCGTCGATGACAGTCGAGGCGAGGTACGACGAACGAGGCAGTACCCCTGCTGTGAGCTCGGTGAGCGCCGATGCCACCCGCTGCTCCGCTTCCTGAAGGATCGGGTTACTGATCATCTGCCCGAGAAGCCCGCCGAGCTGGGCGCGCACCGACGCCAAGCTCCGAGAGTCGTTCAGCCGTCGATCTTGCGATTTGAGCAGCTCGACAATCAGCTGTGAGTCACGACCGGCGAGATCCTGCGGCGGGTTGCGGGTCGCGGCGAGGTGTAGCAACGCGACGGGGCCCTTCTCGTTCGACTCGACGTGTTCGCTGCGGATCCGTCCGAGCGACGGCCGCAAACGCCTCGTCCATTTCGGTGCCTCGAGGTGCTGTGCGCGACGCATGTCCCACGTGCGGACTACCTCGACCGGTTCGTAGCCGTATTCGATTGTGATCAGCCGCTCGCTGACCGTTGCAGACAAGGCAGCCGTCGTGGGTTTCGCCGCCCACGGGAAAACGTCCGAGTGCGTCAGGGTGATGGCGTCACAGATCGTCGACTTGCCGGTGCTGTTCGCTCCGAGCAGCACAGCGAAGCGACCCGGAAAGTCACACGCGAGTTGCTCTTGATCTGCAGCCCGGAACCCATGAACGACGACCTGCTTCAAGAACACGAAATCCCCCACCCGTTGCGAACCTGTCATTGTCCCACACGCGCCAAGCATCACCTGGGACCTAGGGAAGACCCTTGATCACAGCTTGTGCGAAGGGTGTCAGAGCGTGCGAGTCCGCTGGCACCGATCGATGTGTCCGTGCATGAAGGACAGCGTCGTCAGCAAACCGAGCAGCTCATCGTCGGCGATTGGTCGTTCCTCTTCGCGACGCGAGCGAGTGTCGTGAGTGAGCGTGTTGCGGTACATGCCGTACAAGCCTTTGAGGAGGTTCATGAAGCCGGACTGTTCGCTCTGCTCCGACTTCGATGACAGCTTGGACAGGGCCAGCACCGGGATCACACCTCGGAACACGAATACTTCATCGATCAGATCGGCGCCGTCGAGCATCGAGCCGGTCTCCTCGCGCAACCTGTCGAAGATGCCCTTGACCGCTTCCTCTGCGGCGTGAAAGTTGCTCTTGCGCAGTAGTTCGACCCGGCAGTACTTGCTCACCTGCGGGTGACACTTCCGGCGCCGCAGTTCGCTCGTGAGTACGCCCGCTTTGGCAACCATCTCATCGACGGTTCGCGCGGCTTCGAGGAGCCTGGCGATTTGACCGTCAGGACGAAGCTCGAGCGCCGCGGACGACAGCACCTCGTTCAGTTGGCCGGTGCGCGAGTGGAGCACCTCGTGCCGTTTCACGTAAGCCACCGGGGTCATCGCCGCCTCGATGAACAGCTTCAGGCCGTCGCCGGTGCCGGTTAATCGCTGATGATTGAGGAGCGCCTCGCCAATTCGGTCTCGCTTGCTGGGCCGGACGTAGTAGCCGGGCTGCACCTGCGCCTCGGCGGCGACTCGTGGATCGCTGATTCCGACCCGGTCGAGCAGGCGCCCGATCTCGTCGTTCGTGAGTCCTGCTTCGGTGTCGCCGAGTATGCGAGCGATCGACTCGATCAGCGCAACGTCGAACGGATCCATGGGCTCACCGTATGTCGGTCAATCAGCTGCTCGAACCGTTGTCGACCAGCAACTTGAGCACCGGCAGGTCGATGTTCTTGGGCACGCCGACAGCCGTTCTCGCCACGTACCAGCCGCCGGGCGGCTCCCGGTTGTCGAGCATGGAGTCGTCGAGGGTGATGCGGAACTCGGCGTCGCCGGGAAGCTCTGCATCGTCGATGATCTGCCGGAGCTCCTGGACGCTGTAGGGCTCGCCAAGGGGAAACTCGTCCGAAAGACGCACGGTCACATGCGAGGGCTCCCCGAACCCGCGCGAGACGATGATGTGGGCGGGCCACTTCTCGCCGTCGTCGTCGAAGTTCCGCAAGCACTGCGGCACATAGACAACAACGAAAGCGTCATCGGGTAACCGTGACTCGTAGATGCGCTCGATCACATCAGCGACGTCGACGAAAGGCATCGGCCGATCGTATACGCTGCGATGGCGCTCGAGTTACAGCGGTACCTGCTCCGAGCCCCTGCAATGGACTGGCAGAATGAGGACATGACGATCCCTGATGCCGCTGACGGTTTCGACGGCGCAATCCTGCACATTCGGCGGACGGACACCTTAAACCCTCCGAATGGTCAGCCGATCCCAAGCACTCGCGTGATGGTCACGTTGGGACATGCACCGGAGATCCCGGTGCTACTCGAGCAATGTTCGGAGAGCGTTCGCACCCGTGCAGCGGACTACATGGCCCAGGCCGGTGCAGTGACTCCAGCGGGGCCACCTTCACAGCGTCAGCTGACGGATTGGTCGCCGTTCGAGGTGGAGGTCACGCCCTCGACGGCTCCGCACGACTGCGCCGAAGGTCAGGACTCGTACGAAGTCGCATGCCCACTCTGTGGCGAACCTAAGCAGTTCTGTGCTGCGTTCGAAGACGTGTTCGACCGTGCGTTTGCGCTAGGAACTCACGATTGCAAAAGCGGCTCCTTCACGACGCCAAGAGCGTGGCGTGCGATCCGCCCCAATCGCTGATACCCGCCTGCCGCGGGTGCTTGCTTGACTCCGGTCTCGAGAGTCCATCGCTAGCGTCACCCGGTCGCCGCGTAGCGATCGTCGCCTCTCCCATCGGTGATCGTCGGCAGGGGCGAGTGATCTTGGGGACACAGAACGCGCGTGCCGGAGAAGCGCAGAATGCGCAGGCTCGTTTCGAAGAACGAGCGCGGATTCGGCGATCTGCTCGGCCAACCCTCCACCCCTTAGCAACCTGATGGCGTGAGACGAGGGTATTCTGATTTCAGGTTTCTTGCCAGAATCGCCTCTGTGAGGCCTCTCAGTCACTCGTTTCGGAACGAGGAGATGGAGGTTGCGATGGACACGATTGGCGAGCTTCGAGAGTTCCTCGGTTGCTTCGAGCCGAGCTTGCCGCTGGACGTTTTGGTTGCGTCCGGCGCGGCTGGCTCTGAGTTTCTGAGTATGTCAGCGATGAGGATTGTCGACTCGGTCGTAGTTCGCTCGGGCGGTGCAGCGGAAGGCGTGTGGCTCATCGCTCGTCCTGGCCCGGACGGCCCACCACCGCTTCTGCTGGCGGCCATACCGATGATGCGTGGGGAATGCGGCTGCGTCCTCGTGGTGCCGGTGGCACTTGATCGGCCGGTAGCGACGTGGGCGATCGAGTGTGAGCACTCGTTCTCGGTGCCGAGCCGGTGATGACGTGGCTCCCGAAAAAACATTCCCCATGCGACAGGTCCGCGTCCCTTTGGTGGACATGGCCGTCGATCGATCGCGCAAATGCGGGAAGGGGTCCCATTGCGCTCGAGTCGCGACCAGCTCTACGCTGCTCAATCACGTCGAAGATCGGATTCGTTGTGCGACTAACGCTTGGTATCCCGTGGGAGTTCGGAGAGGCGTAGCCCGCCCGCGACGGCGCGCCTTGGTTGGTGCGCTGGCGCTGATGCTTGTAAGCGCGTGCAGCAGCAGCGATGGCGCTGTCTCAACGACAACCGCTTCGACCTCGACGACGGATGTCGGAACGACAACCAATTCGACGACGACGGCATCGCCGACCTCGACCATTTCGTCGTCGACCACGTCGCCGCCATCCACTCAACTGCCGACGTCGACGACCGCAGATCCCGTAGCGACAGCTGAGTCCGAGGTGCGGGCCGCTATTGCTCTTGCTCAATCGACGTTCTCCGATTGCCTCACGGCCATGCCGACGTGCGACCCGATGACTCTCGGGGTCGCACGAGCTGGGGACTTGCTGGAGCGCAACGTCGGCCGGATCGAAGAATGGAACGCCGCTGGGTACACGGTGATCGATCGTGATCAGTTCCGGTACGTGACCGAGTCAGTGACTCTCAGCGATGACCTGATGACGGCGACGGTCGTTGTGTGCATTGCCGATGGAAGCAAACTAGTGCTGCCCGGCGCAGCCCCCGATGGCAGCAATGTGATCATCGACGACGCCTACACGTCCGGGCGCTCGCAATGGGACATGCGGCTGGATGGGGACGGGCAATGGAGGGGCTACGACGCACCGGCTTTTGGTCCGACCGAAGCGACGGATCAATGTCCCGCCTGAGGCGGTGTCTTCTCGCAGTGTTCACTGCCGCGTCCGCTGTGTTGGCCATGGGCGATGTTGCAAGCGCTGGCCCCGGCGACGGCTCGGGCCAAGGGGGCGGCGGCTCGGACGATGGCACGATCATTGCGCAGGTGACCTGGTGGTCCGCCGGCGGCGGTACCGGACCGAGCAGCGGGTGCACCTGGTTGCTGGTGGTCGGAGGTCTGGCCGTCAGTGGAAACGGCGAGGTCCATTGGCCACGTGAGAAGGATGGCATCGTGCTGAACCTGTGGCGGCGGACTTGCCCCGACGGTGAGTCCTGGTTCGAGTTGCCGGTTATCGACCCGACCACAGAGATACTGCCGCTGCTACTCACGCGCCTCGAGCAGGAGGAGCTCCCGAAGCCGACACCGACGTTCTCGGTGCTCGATCCGGAGTTTGGTTGGGCGTATGTGCGGACTCCCATCGATTTCCGTGTGGGCGGCACCACCTGGGCTCCGGTGTCTGTCACGGCTTCGATCGGGCCGTACTGGGCGAGGGTGACGGCGACGCCTGGGACGTTGACGTTCGATCCGGGTGACTTCGCCGGTCAGGGGCCGGTGAGTTGTGGCGGAGCTGCTCCTGTCGCTGAGTACGTCGTTGAGACTCCCGGCGCGTGTTCGTACACCTACCTGAATGCATCGTCGACGTCGTCGTACGATCGGTACCACTTCTTGACGACGTTCAGCATCGATTGGCAGATCGCATGGGTGTCGTCGACCGGCGCGGGCGGTCCATTGGATCCGTACTCGACGTCGGCGACCGCGGAACTGGCAGTCGCCGAGGCCAAGGGCATCGTCACGTGCACGGGTGCGCTGCCGGAACAAGGAGGTTGCTGAATGGCACGAGCGATGAGATTGCACGACGCTGACATCGAAGTGCCAGCGCGGAGCGGCGGCGGGTCGGTGGTATCGATGTCGAGTCCCACTCGTCGGCGTCCGTCCTGGGTGCTGCTCGGCACGTTGCTGGTTGGGATTGCGGGGTTGCTCGGCGCATGGGTGTTCACGGCAACGACCGAGACGATTTCGGTGATGGTTGCGGCGCGCGACATCGCTCCAGGCGAGGTACTTGCAGCCACCGATATGCGCGTCGTTGAGATGGGCAAGGCCGGTGACTTGCGCGCGATTCAACCGTCGCAACAGAACCTCGTCGTTGGTCGTGCGGCTCGCGGTCCGATCCCTAAGGGCACCGTGTTGAACACCGGACTGTTCGCTGCAGCGGGTCAGGTGATCCCACCTGGTTGGGTTGTGGTCGGAGCGGCGTTGGAGCCTGGTGCCGCTCCTTCGACACAGTTGGCAGCTGGTGATCGCGTACGCGTGCTGGGGGTCGAGCGGGTCGCCGGAGCCTTGCCTGAAGGAGCACCGCCGCTTGAGGCGACGGTGCTCGCCGAAGGCACGGTGTGGTCGGTCGAGGGTGCTTCGCAGGGCACAGTCACCTCCAAAATGTGGGTGGCAATTCTGGTGCCCGTCGAGTCGCAAACGCAGGTCGCTCAGGCTGCAGCTGACGGCAGGTTGAGGCTGGCATTGATCGGCGCAGACGGATGATCGTGTCGTTGTGCTCGGTGCGTGGCTCGCCAGGCGTCACGTCGTGGGCGTTGCTGCTCGCCGCCGCATGGCCGGCCGAGTACGAAGTTGAGCGCGTGGTGTTGGAAGCGGATTGCGACGGAGGGGTCCTGGGTGCGCGTTACGGCTTTGGTGTCGACCCTGGTGTGGTGTCGCTGATTGCAACGCTGCGCCGAGGCGCCTCGCGCGCCGTGGACGTCTCGGACCACGGACGGCGGGTGAACGACGGTGTTTGGGTCATCCCCGGGCCAGAGACATGCGAGCGCGCGGCTCGTGTCTGGAACGGGTCAGCCGCGACGGTCGCTGCCGCTGTCGCCAGCGACGATCGGGCATGGTTCATCGATGCAGGTCGCGCTGGTGCGGCAAGTCCAGTCGTGCCACTACTCGACCTGTCGACAATCGTGGTGTTGCTCACGCGTTCGGCAACGGAGGACCTGGTGCAGGTGCCGGCCAGGGTCGAGTTCCTTCGGCAGCACGCACAATCGGTTGGTGTGCTCGTCGTCGGCAAGCCGCAGCACAGTGTCGAGGACCTCGCCGGATTCTTCCGGACTGACAAAGTGTGGACCGTCGGCGCTGAGGAGAACCTCGTGCGGATTGCCGGCGAGGCCATGACCGGCGGCCGAGCGCGCCGTTCATGGGTGTGGCGATCAGCGATCTCGATCGCAGCCGACATTGCTGCTGCGATCGCCGGGAACCCACCGGACTCGGACGACGACTCGGTCGAACACAGCGCTGGCGGTATCGCATGAGCGTCGTCGATCAACGGCTCGTCGTGGCTCTCACGCGGTCGGTCCAAGCTGCGTTAGAGCGTGACGCAACGACTCGGATGCAAGCTGACAAGCCGGCACTCGGTCGTGCCGGTCAGGAGGCACTCGCTGACTCGGTTCTGCGAAGCGAGTTGCAGGCGATCGACGAGCAACGGCTCGCCGACGGGACACCACGCCTCAGTTCAGCGGACGAGACCTCGTTGTGCGAGCGGGTCTTGGCTCTATGTGTGGGGCTCGGTCCTGTCGAACTTGTCCTGCGCGATCAACGAGTCGAGGAGATCGTCGCGACGCGTTTCGACCTCGTGTTCGTCTATCGCTCTGACGGTTCGGTCGAGCAGGTCGACGAGCGCCTCTGGGCGTCGGAGGCAGAGATGGAGGCATGGCTCTCACATCTCGCCCGCACCGCAGGCCGTACAGAGCGTCAGTTCAACGGGCAGGTACCGCTGTTGGTGATGCGCCTCGCTGACGGACTGCGTCTGGCTGCTGCACGCGACATCTCGCAGCACGTCTCCTTCGCATTGCGGCGTAACACCTTGGGCAAGGTGACCCTCAGTGACCTCGTCGGGCTGGAGATGCTGCCGGAAGTCGTGGCGGAGTTCCTTCGGGCGTGTATGCGCTCGACTGAGATCCGCATCGTGTTCTCCGGACCGACCGGTTCGGGCAAGTCGACGTTGGTTCGGGCGTGCTTGTCAGAGCTTGACCCGTTGAAGCGGATCGTGATCATCGAGGACACCGCGGAGTTGGACATGTTCGACGCGGTGTTGCATCCAAACGTCGAGTCGTGGGAGCAGCGTCTGGCAAACAACGAAGGCGAGGGCGCGATCACGCAAGGCCAGCAAGTCAAGCACGCACTTCGCTATCGGCCGGACTGGTTGGTGTGCGGTGAGGTGCGCGACTCGGATGCGGCTGTCCCAATGCTGAAGGCGATGACGCACGGTCAGTCGTCGCTGACGACCGTTCATTCGGCGAGTGCAGCGGGAGCGCTGGAGAAGTTGGCCCTGTACTTGGGCACCGGCGAGGACCGATTGCCGCCCGAGGTGTCACACAACCAACTGCATCAGGCCATCGATTTCATCGTGCACCTCGATCGAGGCCAGGACGGACGACGAGTCGTCGTCGAGGTGTTGGAGGTCGCCGGTTTCGATGGCAGCCGCTGCACGACAAACACCGTCGTGACCCACGACGACCTCGGCAGATTCGTGACGCTGCAACGTCTCGATCATCGCCACGTCATCAAGCTCCGGCGGGCCGGGTTCGACGATGCACTCCTCGGTGGAGGGTTCAGATGAGAGCGCTGACCGGCTTCACCGTTGGCATCATCGCCGCCGCTGGCGTGTGGGTCGCAATCGCTGGCTTCCGAGGTGTAGCGGTCAAGGAGACGCGGGTCGAGCGTTCGTTTCGGTGGGAAGACGTGTGGTGGCGTGCGGTGATCGTGCTCGTTGCGTTTGTGGCGGGATGGGTGCTGACCGGCTGGCCAGCAGCGGGTGGCATCGCCGCCGGCTGCGCGACTGTCATGCCGCTGTTGTCGGGTACTCGTCGGAATCGGCAGAGAATCGAGGCCCGAAGCGACGCCGTCGCCTCCTGGGCGGAGATGGTGCGCGACACGATCAGCTCACATGCCGGGTTGCGGGAAGCGATTGCTGTCACTGCCCGTGTCGCGCCAGTTCCGATTCGCGCCGAGGTTCAGGCCTTGGCGGTCCGAGCCGAACGAGAGTCACTTCCCGGCGCTCTGCGACGTTTCGCCGATGAGGTCGGTGATCCCGTAGCGGACCTCGTCGTCGCCTCTTTGGTGATCGCAGCCGAACGTCAAGCTCAACGTCTGGCGGAACTTCTCACGGAGATCGCCAAGTCGGCGCGGGAGCATGCCGCGATGCGGAGCAGGGTCGAAACAGGACGGGCACGCACCTATGCCTCGAGTCGCGCGCTGGTCGCAATCACACTCGGTCTCGCGGTGGTGTTGATGCTGTTCTCGCCGCAGTTCATGAAGCCGTACGACACGTTCACCGGGCAGGTCGTGATGTTGGGGATCGGCGCGTTGTTCGTCGGTGCACTTTGGTCATTGGTACAGCTCGGTCGGCCGGCAGCAGCGCCACGCCTTCTGGCCACCTTCCCTGAGCCACGGCAACGCTCATGAACACGCTGCTGATGACTGTGGCAGGGGCGCTGCTCGGTGGCGGTCTGCTCCTGATCGTCCGCGGGGCGCTCGGCTCGACCGTTCCATTGGCGTCGCTCGTTGCCGAGTTGCACCGGCCACGGCACAGTTCGATTCAAGTCCGTCCACGAACTGACGAACTCATCGAGCGGCTTGCCGGACGACCGACACCGGCTCGGGATGCCGACTTGGCGGTGTGCGAGCGCACAGTCGCAAAGTTGGTGCAGGATCGTCTGGTTTGGTCAGCTCTTGGTGCTGCGCCGGGTCTCGTATTCATCCTGTTCGGCGTGGCCGGGGCTGGATCGGTGCTTTCTCCGGCTGCCTTGGTGTTGCTTGCCATCGGTGGAGCTGTTGGCGGATGGTTCTATGCACGGATCGATCTCCGCTCCGATGCAGAAAAGGCTCGACGGGAGTTCCGTCACGCGCTGGCCAGCTACCTCGAACTTGTCACCATCCTGATGGCCGGAGGGGCCGGAGCGGAGACGGCGATGTTCGACGCCGCCGATGCAGGAAATGGAGCAACATTCCGTCACCTACGGGCCGCACTGACCGCCGCACAGGCGCGGCGCGAACCGCCATGGCGGGCACTCGGCCAAGCAGGTGAGCGTCTCGGTATCGGCGAACTGGTCGAGCTCGAAGCCTCGATGACCCTGGCCGGCGGGGGTGCGTTGGTACGCGACTCTCTCACCGCGAAGGCGGTCGGAATCCGCAGCAAGGATCTCGCAACACTCGAATCAGAGGCCCAAGCGAAGTCGGAAACGATGGTGCTTCCCGTCGTCCTGATGTTCGCGGGCTTTCTCGTCCTGATCGGCTATCCGGCGCTCGCTGCGCTCTCCGGGCCATGACAGATCTCACTACTCAACAACCAGAAAGGGGCAGCGATGCTCGAACTTCAACTCCGGGTGCTCACGATCTGGTGGGCTGCCAGCGACCAACTCCGAACCCGTCTCCAGACCGAGGACGACGATCGTGGCGAGGTCACCGCGACAACCGCGATGATCGTCATCTTGGTGATCGCCGCGATCGCGGCCGGCGCGATCATCGCCGCGAAGATCACCAACAACGCCAACAACGTTCCCGAGCCATAACGGCGACGCACGGACGTCGGGATGTGGGCGAGGTGACCGCCACCGTCCTGATGGTCCCGGTCGTGCTGTTGGCGTTGCTGCTCGTCATCCAGTTCGGCCTCGCCTACTACGCACGTCAAGTGCTCGCCGGTGCGGCGCAAGACGGCGCTGCCGCGGCCGGTCGACAAGGCTCATCGACTTCTGCCGGGGTCAGCCTCACTGAGACACTCATCGAGGAGGCCGGTGGATCGTTGTTCGATTCCCACAACGCCACCGCCAGCAGCAGCGGCAATCTCGTGACCGTCCAGGCTTCGGGCGAAGTCGTGTCACTGTTGCCCTTCTTCGGGACGATCACGGTCGAGGCCAGCGCCACAGCGAAGGTCGAGTCATTCGATCCACAAGGCCAGCCATGACTCGGTCGGTCGCACGCGACCAAGGCTCGGCCGCAGTCGAAGCGGCCGTCGCTGTCACATCGCTGATGATGGTTGGATTCTTCATCATTGGTGCGCTTCGCGTCACCAATACTGGCGGTGACGTTGACGCCGCAGCCCGTTCCGCCACGCGCGCCGCCGCTGCCGAATACGACGACGCGTCGGCGTATCAGGCCGCCCAACTTGTGGCCTCCAGTGAACTCGCCGACCGTGGGGTGGCGTGCGAACAGCTCGACGTGCAGCTTGGAGGAACGCTCGCCGCCGGGGGAGTGGTCACGGTTGACGTGACCTGCATCGTGTCGCTCGCCGACGTCGTTCTCGCAGGGTTCCCCGGCAGCAGGACTGTGTCGGGCCGAGGTGTCGAACAGGTCGATGTCGTCAGGGGCGGCGGATGAACGCGCGCCCGGATTCGCAACGAGACCGCGGCTCCGTGATGCCGATGACTGTGATTCTCATCACGTTCCTGATGTTCGGCACTTGGTCGCTGGTCAGCGCATCTCAACAATGGTCTGCCCGACGTGAAGCTCACGGCGCGGCCGCTGCTGCGGCGCGTGCTGGTGCCCAGGGTGATCCAGACCAGTTCCGGGCCGGGCTCGTCATTGACCCCGAAGCAGCAACGGATCGAGCGCAGGCGATCCTTGCCGCGACGGGATACACCGGAACCGTCACCGTCGATGGGCTCACCGTGACCGTCACCGTCGAGGTTCCTGTGGACTATGCCTTTCCCTCGGCTGGCTTCCCAGAGTCGGTATCGGGCTCGGCGACCGCCCTCGTGCAGCGCGGCGTCACCGGCGAGGAGGGCGGGTGATGAGCGCTGCGACCCAACGCACGCGGATCGTTCTCGCGTGGATCGGCCTAGTGATCCTGGTCGTTGGCGTGCCAGTCCTGCTGTCTCGAATTGCCGGATGGCCACTCCCAACGTCCGTCCCTTCGTGGAGCCGAGTCTCGACGGCCGTTCAGCAAGGCGACATTCCTGCCGATGTCGTGATCAAAGTCATCGCAGTTTGTGTCTGGCTGATCTGGGCGCAGTTCGTTTGGGCGATTGCGTGGGAGTTCGTCGTCAATGTGCCTCGTTCAAGTAGGGGACGGCGACCGGTCAAACCGCCGTTGGTGGCATCTGGTGTCGGTTCCCTCGCCGGGCGGTTCGTTGCGGTACTGCTCAGCGTCGGTCTGACAGTCGCTATCCCCAGCCCGGTGGTTGCGCTGAGTGCACCCAGCGCAACCGTCAACACCATCGCTCACCACTCAACGCCTGTGTTTATGGAACGAGCGACCCGCCCGACGCCGACCGCGCCAGCATCGTGGCGGGTGGCTGACGGCGATTCGGTTTGGGCGATCGCCGAACATGCGCTTGGCGACGGCTCACGTTCAGCGGAGATTCTCGAACTCAACCCGGCCCTGCGATCAGCTCGCGATCTACGAGTCGGTCAAACCCTGGCGCTTCCCGTCGATGCGATCATCCCAGCGGATCGCCAATCACCCGAGGTGATCGTCGAAGAAGTGATCGACTCCGGAAGCACCCCTGTCCTCGCCCTGCCTGAGGACCTCTATATGCCCTCGACGGTGATCACTATCGAGGCCGGTGACACGCTCTGGGATTTGTCGGACCAACGTCTCGCCGACGCCGGCGACGCGAACGTCACGGGGTCGGAGATCGTGGGCTACCTCAACGATGTGATCGCGTCGAACCCCGATGTGATCGAGGATCCCAGCCTCATCTTTCCCGGCGAGCAGTTTGCTTTTCCTCAGATCGGTGAAGCGCCGCAAATCACCATCGTGCCGCCCGTCGTCGACACCGCTCCCGATGTGGAACTTGAACCGGCTGCACCTTTGCCGACCGTTGCCGCTGAGGGTCCGATCGTCACTGCTGCCACTGTCGATCCCGTCGAGCGCCCGGACCAAAGTTCTGAAACGGAGACGTCCACAGCTCCCACATCGGCCGCCGAAGAGCGGTCAGTCCTCCCACCGCTCGCGGTTGACGTCGGCGATGAGACCTCAACAGCACCGTGGCTCGCTGGCATCACCAGTTCCACAGTTCTGGCCGCCGGAGCCCTTGCGCTTCTTCGTCGCCGACGGGCCGTTGCTGCCGTCAGGGGAGCGAGGCATCTCCGGCCAGCAACCGCCGCCGCGAGCCGAACGACCGAGCGCCAACTCGTAGCGGCAGCCGATGTTCCGCTGGTGCGGTGGGTCAACCATGAGTTGGCCTGCCTTGTGGACGGTCTCGATGCCAGCAAGACCGACGGTGGGCCTGTCGCTGTTGAGTTCTCCGAGGAGCGCGGCATCGAGTTGCTCTGGGACGCGCCGAACCTGTCGGCGCCCAGGCCATGGGAGGCGACCGAGGGCGGTTGGTCGTGGCGGCTGCTCTACGACCCTGACGTGGAACTGCCGGCCCGTGCTGACCCGCGGGTTTTGCCAGGTCTCGTAACGATCGGACGTCGCGTCGGCAACCAAGTGCTCGTCGATCTCGAGGCCTTCGGCTCGCTTGCGATCGTTGGTGACGTGGAGTCAGTCGACGAATGCGCACGCTCGATGATTCTCGAGCTTGCGACCGGAGAGGAGCTGGCGAACGCGTACCTTCACCTCGTCGATGTAGATCTGTGGGAATCCGACGCAACCTTGCCCCGAACGATCGAACGCACCGAGCAGGATCTCGTCGAACATCTACGCGGTATCGCCGACGACACCCGCGCACTCCTCGACGCGAACGGCCTCACGTCCACCTTTCGTCTCCGGGTCGGCGATGATGCCGACGGGCGTGAGCTCACCGTTGGTGTCGTCCGCGCAGACCGCTGCGCCGACATCGCTGAACTTGTGGCCCTGGCTCAGCCGCGGTCAGGAGTGGCCCTGCTTGTGCTCGGACCGGCGACGAGGAGCGGCGCAACTCTTCAACTCGAGCCCGATGGGAACGCGCGCCTCGAACCACTCGGCCTCACCGTCGAAGCGGCGAGACTGCCAGTTGCCACCGGCCTCGCTCTCGATGCGTTGCTTCAGCCTGCTGACGCCACCTCGGAGACCGAGCCAGATGCCGAGGATGAGGGCAGCGGCGATGCGTTCGATTCAGACATCGAACCTCCGGTCTCCGAACAACTTCTGCTCAGGATTGACGCTCTCGACGGAACCAGCGATGACGACTGGACCCGGCCAGATCCCGACCTCCTTGTCCGAGTTCTGGGCACGCCGACGATTGACGAGCATCCTGGGCTCGGACGCGCTGAGCTGAACATCGTGGTCTTCCTGGCCTGCGCTGGCGGAAAGGCCACAGAGGACCAGGTGATCGACGCGGTCTGGAACGGAAGGCTGGTCGAACGGAGCACCCTCTGGAACAAGATGTCGCGAGCGCGATCGGTGCTCGGCCGCCTGCTGCCACCCCGAGAGCAGAGCACCGGCGTCGTGCGTTTGCACCCTGCGGTGATGACAGATCTGCATCTGTTCGCGGCGCTTGTGGATCGAGCGCGGGTGGTGTCTTCGTACGAAGCGATCGAGCTGCTGACAGACGCCCTCGGCCTGGTGCGAGGGGTTCCCTTTGATGCCGTTGGCTATGAGTGGGCATACGAGCAGCAGCACCATGCCCGGGCCTGCGCACTGATCGAGACTGCTGGTCTCCGCGTCGTCGACCTCGCTCTCGAGGCCGACGATGTCAACTCAGCGCGTGCTGGCGTGAATTGCGCCTTGGCGGCGCTCAAGATCAACGAACCGCTGTACCGGGCCCGGATGAAGGTCGAAGCCCACATGGGAAACACCAGTGGAGTCCAAGCCGCATACAACGAGATCGTCACCCTCGTCGGCGATCTCGAAGGTGCATCAGAATCTCGCGTTTCCCTGCAGACAGCCCGACTCTACGAAGCGCTGACGAGCCAATGAGCTGCGATGACCATCAGTGTCGACTGACCCGATCGAGCGTTCGCGATGTGCTGCCATTCAGAGGTGGATCGCCTTTGGCGTTCCATGGCGAGTCACTGCTCGCATCCTCAGCCGAGGTCACACCTGAATTGTTCAGTCGACTTCCCGCGATTCGCTGACGGCGGAGTCGTTGTCGCCACTTCGGGGAGACGTCCGCTGTCGCTTGGCCAAGCGGCGAAGGCGGCGGTCGATGCGCAGACGAGCGCGACGCCGAGGGTGATGCCGGCGGCGACGTCGGACACGTAGTGAACTGTGAGCACAACGCGTGATGCGGCGATCAGGACAACAAGAAGACTGGTGCCGAAGCTGGCCAAGAGTCGCCTCCTTCGAGTGTGCAGCCAGGGCCAGATGAGAATGAGCAGGATGCAGTAGACGACGGTTGCGTTCATGGCGTGTCCGGATGGGAAGCTCTTTCCGAACGCAGCAACACGCGAGGGCTCGAAGTGTGGTCGGTTTCGTCCCACGACAACCTTGACGAGATTGTTCAGCCCCGTACCGAGCAGAGCTGTGGTGAGCAAGAACAGCGCTTGGCGTCGTCGTTTGCGGATCAACCCGAGGAACCCTGTACTGACTATCACTACAGCCGTCAGCACACCTGTTGACCCAAGTTGAGTGACCACCCTCGCGGATTCGAATGCGAAGTCGTGTTGCGCGTTGTATGTGTTCAGCCTGTTCGCAATCTGCTGGTCGATGGCGGAGAGTGGTCCATCTCGGAGCACGTCCACGAGCAGAATGCCGAACGGAATCGCTACCAGGATGAGCGCCGCAAGGATGAGCGTCAGTCGCGGACTGGTCTTGTTGGGTCTGTCCACGGGCATTGTCAGATTCACGACGACCCTCCTCAGGTCCGCACGTTTAAACTCGCGGTCGCGGTCGCGGTCGCGGTCCCTCGTCCAATGTGCCGCAGCCGCTCGACCGGGTCGCCGATCGGTGCTGTGGTCGTGGAACGGTGGAGCGTGAACGCGTAGCCGGGTGACGTCACGATGGTGAGGTCACCCGGCCCTGGAATGTGCGTGGTCAGTCGGCGGTCTCTGGTCCGCCGGCGTCCTTCTGGATGGTGGTGGTTTGGACTGCGGCGTCGGTGGCGCTGACGGTGATGGTGACGTCCATGGCGTTGGTGTCGGTGTAGTAGAGGCTGAATTCGCTCACCGGGAAGTGGTCAACGGCGCCGGTGTTGTCGAAGTGGGCGATTCGCGTGCCGCCCGCTGGGATGGTGAAGCTGGCGGGGAGTTGGGCGTAGTAGCTCTCGGACGTGTTGGTCGTCGGGTCGGTGAACGTGTAGTACACCTCGAACGCGGTCAGCTCGGCGGTGCCGGTGTTGCTGAGCGCGATCTCGAGGTGATCGCTTGCGGCCTTGCCGGCGGCGTCGACGTTGTTCTCGACGAGGACGGAGTCGATGGTCAAGGCTTGAACGGTGGACGTGTTGGTGATCGGATTGTTGGCGACGGGGAGCACCGGTCCGCCGTTGCTGGCGGTAGTGCCGGCGCTGGTGACGACCGGGGGGTTGCCGGTGGTGTCGCCCGTGGAGACCGCAGTTGGCGCGGAAGCCGTTGATGCGGGTGTCGCCGAGCCGGAGCTTCCACAGGCGGCCAGCGCGGTTCCGCCAGCGAGCAGTCCGGTGGCGAGGAGCCCAGCGCGGAGGCGCTTGCTCAGGTGGTTGGTGGTGTTCATTGTGTTCCTCCTTGGGGGATGGTTGGTTGCTGCTTGAAGGTGCGGCGAAGGCCGGCGTAGAGGACTCCGGCGTAGGCGATGAGCCAGCCGATGTCGTTGCGGGTTTGTCCGAGGAGCCAGGGGAGGCTGAAGGGGCGGTAGCGCTCTTTGACGTCGCTCATCGCGAACGAGAAGCGTTCGAAGTGTTTGGCGAGCGATGCTTCTTCGGTCCAGGTGCGGATGCGTTCGTAGCCGGTGAAGTGGGTGAGGATCTGCACTTCGCCGTCGTGGCCGAGGCCGAGGGCTTTGAACAGGCCGCCGGGGATCTGGTTGTCGGCGTCCATGGTGTCGCCGATCTGTGGGAGCACGAGCACGACGATGAGCCAGATGCCGAGGGCGATCATCAGCCCGTTGGCGGCGACTCGCGACTTGGCGGTGGCGATCGCACCGAGGCAGTAGAAGGCGCCCATGTAGACGATCGCGGCGATGTAGGCGAGGAGCAACTGGAGCGCTTGGGCGGCATTGATCCAGTCGTGGCCGATGACTCCGACGCCGAGTACTCCGACGACGGCAGTGACTCCGACGAGGGTGGCGATCACCCCGAGTGCGCCCAGGAGGCTGCCCGTTGCGAGCTCGCCGGAGGTCACGGGCCGTGACCGGATGAGTGGCAGGGTCCGGTTGGATCGCTCTCGTGAGACGGTTAGGTAGCCGAGCGCGATCGCGATGACGGCACCGATGATCTCGAGGTACTCGAACGCTCCTCGGAGCAGTGAGAGCGCGGCGAGCGGGGATGGTGCGATGCGGTCGAGTCCGCTGGTCTTCGCGGCGTCGACGTAGGCCTGGTAGTCGGCGAGTTTGCTGGCGTAGTCGACCGATGCGATGTACACCGAGACAGCGGTGACGGCGACGAGGATGCCGAGCAGGACGATCAGGATCTTGCTGCGCACGGCAGACCGGTACTCGTGGCGGGCGAGGGCCATGATGCGGTTGGTCGAGTCACTCACTGTTGGCGCTCCTGGAGAAGTCGTGGCCTTGCACGAGGCGGATGGTGAGCAGTACAAGCACGACGGCGAGGCCGGCGATCGGCAGGACTCGTTGGATCGTCTGCCCCAGCGACTCGGCAGACGCCGTTTGGAGGATGCGGCCGCTCGTTTCCTTGTATTGCTCGACGATCGAGTACGGCCGCAGCTTGGAGGTGATCTTGAAGAAGGTTTGCGAGGTGCTCGCCGGGTCGGTGATCGGGTTGAGTGACTGGGTGGGGCGCAGCCCGGACGTGAACTGGGGGATCACGAAGGTGATCACCAGCCATGCCCCCATTGCCGAGAGCAGGGCGATGGACCGCCGGCGGGTCATCAACACGGTGACCATGCCGATCAACGAGAAGACCATCAGGTACAGCCACGACAGCCCGTAGAACAGCAACAGCCTGCCGAGGTCGGCGCCGGCAATGGTCCGGTTGACGACCAGCAGCGCGGCCACGCTGACGAGCAGGCTGGCCGCGAGCACGACGGCAAGCACGACGGCGGCGCTGGCGATCTTGCCGAGCACGTAGCTGGTGCGGCTGATCTGCCGGGAGAACACCAGTCGGCCGGTTCCGTTGGTTTCGTCGTCGACGATGCTCAGGTGCCCGACGATCAGGGCAAGGAGTGCGCCGATGAGCGGGACGTAGACGACCATGTTCGACAGCAACGACAGGGTCGGCTTGAGCAGGAAAGGGTTCGGCGGCGCCGGCTTACCCGTTGACGCGAGCAGCTTGACCGCCTCGTCGTAAACACGGACAATCGTTTGGTGGCTGGACCAGCCGAGAACGCCGGCGAGGGCGGTCATCGTCAGCAGCGTGGCGAGCATCGCGAGGAACACACGCTGGCGTCGCAGCGAGAGCACCTGGTGCGAGGCGACGGTGGCGATCATGACGCTGTTTCCATGCGGACGTAGATGTCTTCGAGCGAGGCCTCGTCAGGGAATCGACGGGTGGTTTCTTCGATCGAGTCCTTGTAGATCAGCTCGCCGTGGTTGAGGACGCCGATGGTGGTGCACACCTTGGCGACCTCACCGAGGAGGTGGGTGTTCATGAACACCGTCATGCCGAGGTCGTGGTTGAGGCGCAAGATGGTGTCGCGCAGCTGGCGGACGCCGAGCGGGTCGAGTCCTGAGGTGGGTTCGTCGAGGAACAGCACCTTGGGGCGGTGGACGATGGCTTGGGCGATGCCGATGCGTTGGCGCATCCCGGTGGAGAACGACCCGACTCGCTTGTTGGCGAGGTCGGCGCAGTCGAGGTATTCGAGAGTTTCGGCGACTGCCTTCCGGGGCTCGGTGACGCCGGAGAGCTTGGCGAAGAACTCGAGGTTCTCCGCTGCGGTCATGTGGCCGTACATGCGGACCTCGGCAGGTAGGTAGCCGATGCAGCGGGTCACGTCGCGTCGTTCGGTGACGACGTCGTACCCGCACACCTTGGCCGTGCCGGAGGTGGGTTCGATCAGGGTGGTGAGGATGTTGATCGCGGTGGTCTTGCCGGCGCCGTTGTGGCCGAGGAATCCGAAGATCTCACCGGCCTCGATCGTGAGATCGATGTCACGCAACACCGGATCGGTGTCATAACGGTGGCTCAGCCCCCGTAGTTCGATAGCTGGACTGTTCACAGTTCCTCCTGCGCGTCGTTTCTCATGACGCTCAAGGTAGGGAAGGGCTCGCCAGCGGGCGGGTTGCTCAATGCCAGGCGACAGCCAGAACTTCGATCCGAGACGAGCGACCTCGAACTAGTGAGATGGCGCGTCTACGGGGCTTGTGAGCTCGACGACGATTGTCGTGCCGTGTGGCTCGACGCCATCGATTCGGATGTGGCCGTCGTGACGGAGGACGATGTCGTGGACGATGGCGAGTCCGAGGCCGGTGCCCCCGCTGTCGCGGGTTCTGGCGTCATCGAGGCGGACGAATCGTTCGAACACCCGCTCCCGGTCTTGGGGGGCGATGCCGGGTCCATCATCGCTCACCTTCAACGTGACCGCGTGCGCTTGTGCAGTGAGCTCTATGGATAGATGGGTCGTGGCGTGCTGTTCGGCGTTGTGGACGAGGTTGCGGAGCATCCGCCGCAGTTGGGCTTCGTCGCCCTGCACGGTCATCGTGTTGTCGAGGCCGTGGGCGGTGACATGGACGTCGGTTCGGCGGACATCCGAGATGGCGTCGCGTGCGAGCGCGGCAATGTCGACTGCTTGTTGTGGTCGGGATGTCGAGGCATCGAGGCGGGCGAGCGCTAGGAGGTCTTCGGTGAGGAGTTGGAGCCGTTCGACGTCGCTGAGGGTGTCGCGAGCGACGTTGAGCCAGTCTGTGCGGTCGGGGTGGGTGACGGAGATCTCGAGATCGGCTCGTAGCGCCGCGAGCGGCCCGCGTAGTTCGTGACTGGCGTCTGCGACGAAGCGTCGTTGTCGCTCGACGGAGGTGTCGAGCCGACCGAGGGTGTCGTTGACGGTCAAGGCGAGTTGGCCGATCTCATCGCGTGCGGTCGGAACCTCGACTCGACGGTGCAGGTCGCTGGCGGTGATGTCGGCCATCGTGCGCGTGATGCTGCGTACGGGTCGAAGTGTCCGCCCGACACCCCACCAGGTCACCGCGGCGACGATGATCACGAGCAGGGGAAGACCGATTCCGAGAACAGTGATGATCGCTGCGGTGGTGTCGTCTGCGCCCTCCAGGCTCTCGCCCGCGTACACCGTGACCGTCGCGCTGTCCGTGTCGGCGTTGAGAGCGATGACTCTCATCGCGTCTGCCTGATCGAGCGGCAGGACAACAACTGTCAGCTTCAGCGGGGCGGTGCCCGCCGGGCGCGCGGTGGCGATCGGTTGTTCTCCGTCGATGTTCTCTGTTGACGCAATGACGGCCCCGGATTGGTCGACCACTTGCACGAACGCTGACTCCTCGCCGGGGAGCGCAAGGTTCCTGGGCAGTGTGCCGGCCTCGGCGAGAGCGGCGACGTCTCGGGCGCGCAGTGTTGCTGCGGTCGTTGCGGCAGTGTCGAGCCGGTTGCGGAGCAGTCCCACCAGCAACAGTGCTGCGATTGCGAGTGCGATGCCAACGGTGAGGGCCGAGACGGCAGCGACACGAAGGCGAAGTCCGGCGCGCCGCCGGAGCGCGTCAGCGGCCATTGGGTACGAGGCGGTATCCGGCGCCTCGGACGGTACGCAGGCTTTCGGTGCGGAACGGCTTGTCGATCTTGCGGCGGATGTTCGACATGTGGACTTCGATCACGTTCGGGTCGCCGTCGTAGGCGAAGTCCCACGCGTGTTCGAGGAGATCGGCCTTCGAAACGACCTCACCGTTGCGGCGAGCGAGGAACTCGACGATCGAGAACTCTTTCGCGGTCAATTCGATCAATGTGCCCGCGCGGGTGCATGTGCGAACAGCGGGATCGATGACCAGATCACCGATCGTGATCTGCGCCGGACGCTCAGCAGCACCACGTCGCAGCAACGCACGCAAGTGCGCGACGAGAACCACATACGAGAACGGTTTGGTGAGGTAGTCGTCTGCTCCGGTGTCGAGAGCTTCGGCCTCGTCGAGCTCACCGTCCTTCGCGGTCAACATCAGGATCGGCGTCCAGTTCCCGGCCTCGCGTAGTCGTGCGCACACTTGGAACCCGTTCACCTTCGGCAACATGATGTCCAACACGATCGCGTCGTACGGGTTCTCCGACGCCAGCCACAATCCTTGTTCGCCGTCGAGGGCGTTGTCGACGGCGAACCCCTCGGCTTCCAATCCGCGACGCAATGTCGCCGCCAACCGCTTGTCGTCTTCGACCACCAGGATTCTCACGGTCACAGCGTGGCAGACGAATCCTGAAGTGCGCCTGAAGCTGAGCTTCAGGTCGCTTCGGGTCCGCTCAAGGTCAACCGGCGCATCGTGTCGACATCGGGACGGAACCTCCGCCCCGAGCAACACACGAAAGGACCCTTCCCATGACCTCCCGATTCAAGAAGGCCAGCTACACGACCATCGTCGGTCTCGGCCTGTTCGCCGGAGCCGCCGGCATCGCCGCCGCTGCCAGCGGCAGCACGACCCCCACGCCGGCACCCCCGGCGGTCGTGAGCCCGGCCGCGCCGACCACGGTTGCAGCCAGCACACCCGCAGCGAGCGAGACCCCGGACGCCAACGAGGCACCCGAAGCGAACGAGGCGCCCGAAGCCCCGGGGGACAACGGTGTCAACTGCGAGAACGGCATCGACACCGCCACCGGCGCCGAGTGCGACGGCGGCCCGGCAGCCGCACAGGCTGACGAGGCTACCGAAGCCCCCGAGGCAGCTGAGGGGTCCGAGGCATCTGGCTCGGACGAGGCTGATGGCGTCGACCATCAGAACGAGGGCGAGGAGACCGGCAACAACGGTGACGGCGTTGCCGACGCCGACGACGCCACCGAAGCCCCGTGAGCTGACACCTCTCCGCACCGAATGGCCGAGTGGCTGTAGTTCGTGACCAAGCGACGAAGGGGAGGGCCACATCGGTCCTCCCTTTCGTCGCGTACCACTGGTGCGTCGGGTCAACTCGTTGACACAGGCCGGATCTGAAGAGCGGCTGAAGTCGTTCTTCAGGTTGCTTCGGGTGAACTCAAGGTTCGAGAGCGCAAGGTGGTGGCCGCGCGACGGCAGTCCCGTCTCGATCAACCGAAAGGACCCCTCCCGAATGGCATCCCGATTGAAGAAGGCCAGCTACACAACCATTGTCGGTCTCGGCCTGTTCGCTGGCGCCGCTGGAATTGCGGCCGCATCCAGCGGCGGTAGCTCTCCCACACCTACCCCGCCAGGTGTCGTTGAGCCAGAGGCGACTGAAGCTTCTGACGAGGTCGGCGTGGACTGTGTCGACGGTCTTGATGCTGCAACCGGCGCCGAGTGCGACGGCGGTCCTGCTGCTACGCAAGCAGACGAGGCGACGGAGGCGCCCGAGTCCGCCGCCGAGGCTGACGAGGTCGATGGAGTCGAGGAAGCCGACGAGGTCGATGAAGCTGACGGAACCGATGAAGCTGACGGAACCGATGAAGCTGACGGAACCGATGAAGCTGACGGAACCGATGAAGCTGACGGAACCGACGAAGCTGACGGAACCGACGAGGCGGATGGTGTTGAGTGTGAGGACGGCATTGATGCTGCTACCGGAGCCGAATGCGACGGTGGACCGGCCGCCAACCAGGACAACGATCCCAACGAGCCTGCTGGTGTCGAGGAAGATGACTGAGTCCGCCTGACCGGCTGCTGCGCTCAGGGGAGGATCGTCCCGGTCCTCCCCTCAGCGCGTTCAGCCTGGTCCGCTGTGGGCTGGAACAGTTCGTTGCAGCACGATGTCGATACGAGGTCTGGGTCCACTGTGGGGAATCGTCAACCGTCCGGGCATGGCCTCGATGAGGCGTTGCGCGAGTGGCAGGCCGAGCCCGTGAATCGAACCGGAAGTGTTCCAGGAGTTGAGGTCGTCGGGTGATTCTGCACCGGTGACAAATCCGCTTCCCTCGTCGGAGACGGTGACGGTGACGGCGTCGTCGGTGATGGTGTGGGTGATGCACACTTCGCCGGCACCGTGGCGGAGTGCGTTGTCGAGCAACACATCGAGGGCGTGTCGAAGCATCGGGGCGTTTCCTCTGATGGTCGGCGTGTAGCGAGCGGGGGCGATGGTGAGGGCACGGTTGGCTCCGGCAAATCGGCGCTGCCACGTTGATTCGACATCGGCCAACACGTCCGCGAGCGCAATGGGCGAGGCGGCAATCTTCGAGGTCCTCGCGATGGTGAGCAGTTCAGTGATCGTTCGTTCGAGCCGGTCGATGTCGCTGATTGCTTCGTGGAGGACGATGGTCGGGTCCGGCCGCGGGAACTCGAGTTCGGTTTCGATCGCGGCGCGTAGCCCGGCGAGTGGCGTACGAAGTTGGTGTGAGGCGTCGGCGCTGAAGGCGCGTTCTCTCGTGACGAGATCATCGAGCCTGAGCGCAGTCGCGGTCATCGCCTGTGCCGCCTCGTCGAGTTCGGGCACGCGGCTGCGCGGTACATCGATCGTGAAGTCACCGTCGCCGAGCTGTACCGCAGCATCGCGGAGCAATCGCACTGGCCGTGCGAGCCGACCGGCGAGGATCCATCCGATCGCAGCGCCGATGGCGATGACTCCGAGGGCAAGGCCGCCGAGTAAGGCGAGGATCTTTCGCGTGCGCGCATCGCTGGCGGCTGTCGACTGTTCGGCGCGGATCACCCCGATGACGCGTTCGTCAGCCGCGACGGGGACCGCGACGACTCTCGCTCCAGTGATCTCGACATCGACCACTTGGTTGCCGAGTGCCTTGGCTGTCGCTGCGTCCGCTTGGGACGGACCGATACCAGTGATGAGTGCTCCATCGGCGCCGTAGAGCGCGAACACGATTCCGTCGTCGTTCGTCGGGAGCTCGACCGGATCGTTGCCCGTCGCGAAGTCTGCAGGCACTTCACGCGAAGCGAGTACCGCTTGGCGTTCCACCCGCAGCGTGGCGTCGTCGTCGACGAACCGTTCGACGACGATCGCGAGTGGCACACCGAACAGCACGATTGCGATCGCGGTGACCGACAGGATCGCGACGAGGACGCGGCGTCTCATGACAGCTCGAACCGGTACCCGACACCGCGCAGCGTCGTGATTCGACTCTCGGCGTCTATTGCGTCGAGCTTGCGTCGCAGCGCAGCAATGTGAAAGTCGAGGGTCTTCGTCGAGCCGAACCAGTGCTCATCCCAGACGTCGCTCATCAATGTCTCGCGGGATACCGCGTTGCCGGCGTCGGCGACCAGGCGGGCCAGCAAGTCGAACTCCTTCGCTCGGAGCTGGAGTTCGTTCTGGTGGAGCCAGGCTCGTCGCGCGTGGACGTCGATGACGAGATCTCCTGCGGTCGAACGCGACTGGGCCC
>Ga0073904_10000022_pt1 | contig 82757 bp, 69 predicted proteins | sample KloWWTrecipitate_FD_66668 | JGI IMG/M metagenome (GOLD analysis project Ga0073904, IMG submission 66668) | Active sludge microbial communities from Klosterneuburg, Austria, studying microevolution and ecology of nitrifiers - Klosterneuburg... | ecosystem: Engineered > WWTP > Aerobic digester >... | reverse complement strand
GTGCGCCGGTGGCTGCCGTGGAGCCGCTAATCGTAGTGACGACCGAGATGCTGGCCTTTGGCAGACTGTTCGCGCCGGTGGCCCCGCCCGGCGGGTTCGCGCTGCCGGCGTCGGCTCCGGTCGTGCGAGAAGTCGTCGCCGACTGGATCACGCGGCGCGGCGGGCGCTTGGCGGAGGCGCAGTTCCGCGACGCGGGAGGCTCGTGGACGTCGGAGCGGCGCGCCGCGTGCGGCCCCTAGCATCCGGCACGAAGCGGGGCGGGGCGCTCCCATCTGCGTCGTCGTAGACTGCGGACGTCAACCGTCCGCGTTTCCAGGAGACCGCCGTCATGCCGATGTCACGCCGCCAGTTCATCGCCTCCACCTCGCTCGCCGCCGGTGTTTCCACCGCCACAGGCCTGGCGAGCGGGCAAGCCGGGCAGGCGTCCGCGCCGGCCGAATCGACACCGTCCCAAGACCCGCTGGGCGTGCGCGCCGACTTCCCGGTCGCCCGCGATCGCACCTACCTGAACGCCGCCTACATCACCCCCGTGCCCAATCCGGTGGTGGCGGCGGGCCGTGCCTTCGTCGAGAGCAAGGCGCTAGGCCCCATCCCGCTCGGCGACATGCTCCGGAAGACCGACGAGGTCCGCGGACAGTTCGCCCGGCTGATCAACGCAGGCGCCGACGAGGTCGGCTTCCTCTTCTCGACGAGCGAGGGTGAGAACATCGTCGCCAACGCGCTCGACTTGAAGGCCGGCGACAACGTCGTCGTGGACGACCTGCACTACGAAACCGAGTTCGTCCTCTACCGTCACCTGCAGCAGACACGGGGCGTGGAGCTGCGCGTGGCCCGGCACCGCGACGGCCGCGTGGAGGCGCGCGACTTCGAGCCGCTCGTGGACCGCCGCACGCGCCTCGTGTCGGTGGCGTGGGTCTCGCACCACAACGGCTTCCGTCACGACATGCGGCCCCTCGCCGACCTGGCTCACGCGCACGGGGCGCTCTTCTACACCGACGCCATCCAGGCCGTCGGCATGTTCCCGACCGATGTGCGGGCCGCGGGCGTGGACGTCCTGTGCGCCGGCACGTACAAGTGGCTGCTGGGCAGCTTCGGCGTGGCGCCCTTCTTCGTACGCCGGGACCTGCTCGATCGGATCCGGCTGGATCGGTTCGGGGCGCTGCACGTGGAGCGCGAGCGCAGCGACGGCGGGTTCGATCTCTACAAGACGGCGAAGCGCTTCGACTACTCGACGCTGCCGTTCGCCGAGGTGTACCAGCTCGGTGCCGGACTCGCCTATCTGGAGCGCGTGGGCGTGGACCGCATCGAGCAGCACACCGTGGCGCTCGCGCACGAGCTGCGCGCGGGGCTCGCGGCGCAGGGCCACCGGCTGTTCACGCCCGAGGCCAACGGGTCGTCCATTGTCACCTACTACACGTCGAGGGACGCGGCGGCCGTGGCGGCGGCCTTCGACCGCGCCTCGATCGACGTGACCGTACGCGGCGCCGTCGGTCAGGTCCGCGTCTCGCCGGCGCTCTTCAACACGCGCGACGACATCGGCCGATTCCTCGCCGTCACCCGGACGCTGGTTTGACCGCCCTCCGCGCCGCGTTCGCCCGTTCGTCCGGCGCTACCCGCGCGCCACGATCGGCTTGGCGGCCGCCATCAGCACGAGCACCAGCCCGAACGTGCAGACGATGGTGGCGCCGGTGGGCAGATCGAAGAGCACCGAGAAGTACATCCCGAGAATCGACACCACGGTACCCATGACCCAGCCGATGGCCAGCCGCACGCCGATGCGATCGGCGTAAATCATGGCCGCCACCGACGGCACGATCAGGTAGCAGAACACCAGCAGGACGCCGGCAATCGACACCGACGAGGTGACGACGAAGCCGAACGACAGGTAGAAGAGGAAGTCCCACAGCCTGAGGTGCACGCCCTCGGCCCGGGCACGATCCGGGTCCATCGAAATGAGGAGAAACCGCTTTCGATAGATGTAGTGGAACAGTCCGACGGCGCCGTAGAGGGCCGCGGTCTTGCCGACCTCGGCCCACGACACGGCGAGGATGTTGCCCACCAGCATGTCCTTGAGGTGCTCGCCCTGGGCGGTGGACTGGCTCATGGCCAGGATCGATGCCGCCGAGGCGACCGCATACGAGATGCCGATGACGGCTTCCTGCGGGATGCGCGCCTTCTGCCCGTGGTGCACCATCGAGAACACCGCCGCGCCGATGAAAGTGAACCCGAGGCTGAACCAGTAGACGCCGGGGCTGTGCGGGTCGCCGCCCGAGAAGGGCACGAGCATGGCCACGGTGGCCCCGAGCGCGGCGATCTGCGCCAGCGACAGGTCGACGAAGATCACGCCCCGTTCGACCACGTGCACGCCGAGGTAGGTGTGAATACCGGTGAGGATGAGGCTCGCGGCAAAGGGCGCCGCCAGGAACTGGATGATGGCCGGATCCATCGCTAGCGGCCCAGGACCTGCTTGAACGTGGTGGTCAGCAGGTTGATATCGTAGTCGAAGAGCGCGATGTAGTCGGTGGCTTCCCGCGCGCCGCCCACCGAGGGGGAGAGTACCAGGACCTTGCCTCCCACGTCGCGCGCAATGGCATCCGGGGTCTTCGTGTCGAAGTAGGGCTCGACGAGAATCACCTTGGCCTGCTGCCGCTTCATCTCGACCATCAACTCGAGCGTATGAGACGGCGAAGGCGGAATCCCGGGCTTGGGCTCCACGTAGCCGATCACATCGAGGCCGAAGCGGTCGGTGAAGTTCGGCCAGGAACGGTGATAGGTCACCACCTTGGTCCCCTTGTAGGGCGCCATCGCCGCCGCCCAGCGCTTCTCGGCGTCGCTGAGGCGACGGTCGAAGTCCGCGTACCGCTGTTCGAAATAGGCCTGGTCGGTCGGTGAAAGCCGGCCGAGCGCGGCGGCTATGGCCCTGGCCATGATGCGGCCGTTGCCGGGGTCGAGCCAGTAGTGGGGGTTGCCCTGCGAGTGCACGTCACCCATCGCCCGCGTGATCTGCCCGGTGGGCAATTCCAGAATCTGGACGCCCACTGAGGCGTCGAGATAGCCGGGGCTTCCAGGTTGAATCCGCGCGTTGCGGCTCTGCGTGAGCAGCGGCGGCAGCCAGCCGATCTCGAGCTCGCGCCCGATGACCACGAGCAGGTCGGCATCGTGCAGCTTGAGGATGAAGCTCGGCTTGGGCTCGACGAAGTGCGGGTCCTGGTACCCCCGGGCCATGGCATCAACCGACACCTTGTCGCCGCCGACCTCTCGCACCAGCGAGGCCAGGTCTTCGGTGGTGGTGACGACCTTCGGCGGCGCCGCGAAGGCCGGCGTCCCCAGGGCCGCCAGGGCCACGAGCGTCGTGAGAATCCGGTGGAAGAGTCGCATGATGAGAGCTCCCGGGAACTTCGTGTCGCTAGAACACGTGCGCGCCGTGCGCACCAATCGAGAAGAGGAACTGAAAGAGGAATTCGTTGGCGTGCACGTTGTCGCCGTAAGAGGTGTGGCGGTACTGACCGCGCACCTGGCTGAACTCGCTCGGCCAGTAGGTCAGGTAGAACGACCCGCCCTTGTCGACCGTGGAGGCATCGAAGGCCCGGGCCGATCGATCGTATCGTAGGCCGGCATACCACCGGCGCGCGAACTGGTAGTCGCCGCTGGCATAGAGCCCGAACGAGGTGTCGCCGGCCACGCCGCCCTCACGCGGCTGGCTCCAGATGAACTCGGAGCGCGCCACGAACCGGCGATAGATGGCCCGGCGCAAGGGGCGGTAGCGGAACGTCGCGTCGAAGCCCATCAGACGCGTGGCCATATCACCTGACCCCAGCAGCACGGACGGCTCCACCCGGGAGGGCCCGTAGGCGAACGATCCGCCCAGGTCGATGTTGGTCCCCTCCGTCAGGTCGCGGTACCCGCGCAGGCGGCCGACGTAGACCAGCTTCGACCGCTGGCCCGACTCGAAGACATCCGAGGCGCCGTAGTAGGCCTCACCCGTCGCCTCGAGGAACATGAAGGGGTTGTTCAGCAGGCGCGACACCGACAGCCCGGATTCGGAAATCCCCTCGTCGCCGCCCACCAGGTTCCCGGTGACGAGCGGGCGGTCGGTCCACGGCAGCGCGTGCGTGTGCATCGCGTTGACCTTGCCGAACTGGGCGCGCATCTTGCCGGCCTTGAGCAGGAACTGGCCGGGCAGGGTGTTGAACGTCACGAAGCCCTCTTCGATCTCGAGGCCGCCGGGACCCGCCGACAGGAAGACGTCGGCGCGGGCGTAGGGGTCGACGATGGCCTGGAAGGACGTCTCGACTTCTTCGAGGCCGAAGGTAGGCTGATCGCTGTTAGGGTTACGCCCGGCCGCGCCCAGCGAATTGCCGATGACCGCGATGTCGGGGTTGAAGACCTTGCCGCTGCTGACCGGGGCGACCGATACCGGAGCGGGCGCCGGTGGAGGCGCCACAGCCACCTGGCCGGCCAGTGCGGTCAGCCGCGCCTCCAGGGCTGCAAGGCGGGCATCGTACTGCTCGCGCATCGCGGCCAGCTCGGTCTTGAGCCGTTCGACCTCGGCCTGGGCGTCCCGCAGCACCTGGTCGGCGGGCGGCACCGTCTGCCCGCTCGCGGCGTCCGGGACGGACAGCGCACCGATGAGAATCATTGTGAACAGGCCCAGCCGCATGACGCGCATCACCGCATACACCTCCGTCCTTCGATGATACGTCGCCTCGGGCGGGCAACCAGGTCACGTGTTGTCGCCGGAGGTCATCTCTTCCGGGCGACGCGCCCGAACGCCGGTGGATGCAGGGGTGCCGGCGGGCGCCGGTCACTGTGCTAGATTCAGGGTGCCGCTCAGGCCCACGGCGCATCACGTTTCCGTCTACATCGGCCGCACTGAGACCCATGCACACACACCTGCGCACGATCACGTTCGTCCTGTCTCTCGTTGTCGCCACCGTCGCGTCCGCCTCGGCCCAGGGCCGCGCCATTCTGCCGCCGGCTCCCACCCCCACCGACGTGAAGCCCGGCAGCATCACGTGCGATGAGTGTCCGTATCCCTATCCGAGCAAGTACCTCGACATCAGCGTCTACAGCCAGGACGTCCGCATCTCATACATGGATATCGCCCCGCAAGGCACGCCCAATGGCCACACGGTGCTGCTGCTGCACGGCAACAACTTCGGGGGCTTCTACTTCAAGGCCATCATCGATGGCCTGGCGAAGGAGGGCTTCCGCGTCATCACCCCCGACCAGATCGGCTACGGCCGCTCGTCGAAGCCAATAGCGCCGTACAACCTCAACTCGCAGGCTCGCAACACCTGGCTCATCCTGCAGCACGAAAAGGTCGAGAAGGCGATGGTGATCGGCCACTCGATGGGCGGCATGCTCGCCGCGCGGTTGGCGACGCAGTACCCGAAGTCGGTCGAGCGGGTGGTGTTCTACAACCCCATCGGGCTCACCGACGGCCGGTTCGACCGGCCGATGCCCGAGATCGGCGAGGCCTACCAGCGCACCCTGGAGACCGACTACCAGAGCACCCGCGCGGGCCTGAGCCGCTACGTGGCGCACGACCCGAAGGCCTGGAACCAGGAGTTCGAAACCTACGCCCGCATCCGCTATTCGTGGACGCTCAGCGCCGACTGGCCGCGGCTCGCCATGGTGCAGGCCCTCATCGGCCAGATGCTCTACGGCGACCCCGTCGTCTACGACTGGGCACACATCCAGGTGCCCACGCTCGCGTTCGGCGGCGCCGACGACATGCTGCTCGGCACCGCGGCATCGTTCCAGGAACGGATGAACGTGCTCGCCGGGACGATACCGAACGGCAACGGGCGCGTGCTGCTGCTCCCGGGGCTCGGCCACGTGGCACACCTCGAGGCGCCCGATCGGGTGATGCCGCCGCTCGTGGCGTTTCTGAAGGAAGGACTGAGCGCGAACTAGCCGGACGCGTCACGACGCGACGAGCGCCGGTCGGCCCGGCCAGACCATGGCGCACCCGTTCCGTGTCGCCGTAGGATTGAGTGGTGGGTGTTACTCAGGGCTGTTACCGACGAGGTGGCGCGATCGTGGTGGCCACCGCCCTGCTTCTTGCGAGTTGCGGCGGGTCCTCGGCATCGCCCGACCGGCCGGCCCCGGTACCAGGCGCGACCATCGTCTACGGGTCCGAGCGACTCGCCTGGAACCAGGACGGCAACACGTCGAGCCTCCAGTTCTTGGCCTACGTGGACGACAGCCCGGTCGCCCTCGATGCGAGTTGCGCTACAACCCCGCTGCCGGCCCAGTGCTCGGCGCCGCTGCCCCCGCTGACCACCGGCGTGCACCGCATCGCGGTGGCCGCGGTGGCCGCGGAGTCGGCCGTCTCGGGTCTCGAGAGCGAGCGCTCCGAGTCGATCACGGTGCAGAAGGTCACCGCGAGATCGGTGGTCAGCGCGCTCTCGTTCCCCGACGCCGGTATCCCTTCATCCGCACCAGGGCTTGAATCGCTCGTGACCGCCGCGGATGGCCGGGCCTTCGCGGTGGACGTGGTGGCCCGCGGCCTGCGGGCGCCCGTGCAGTTGGCCGTCGCGGCGGATGGCCGGGTGTTGGTCGCCGAGGCGAATGGGCACGTCCGCGTGATTCGTCCGGACGAGCCCGGGCGCGAGGCGGCGGCGCTCGATGCGCACGCGCTGCTCGACCCACCGCTGATGGGCCCTCTGGGGGTGGCGCTTCACCCGGACTTCGCGCGCAACCACTTCGTCTACCTGGCCTTCCTCGCAGAGGAACAGCCCGCCGGCGCACGGTTGCGGATCGTGCGCCTGAGGGAGACGGCCGACCTGCTGGGCGAGCCGGCGACGCTGTTCGAGGCGCCGGTGACGGCGGCCTTCCAGGATCCATCCGTCCCCATCCTCGGGGCCGCGCACGGTTCGCCCGACAGCCTGTCCGCCGGTGCGCCTCGTCTGGCCTTCGGTCCGGACCGCCTCCTGTACGTGCTACTGCCTCCGGAGACCGAGTTCGACCGCGAGCCGTCGGCAAGCCGGCCGCTGGCATCGATGCTGCGCCTCGCCGACGACGGCCGGGCTCCTGACGTCGGGCCGCTGTCGGGTATCAACGTGCATCCGCTCGGGTTTGGCTGGCACCCGGCGACTTCGGACCTGTGGGTGATCGCTCCGAGCGGCAACGGCTCAGCCGTGCTGCGACCCGTGACCAGCGGCCCGCTTCCGGCCATGGACGCGGGCGGGCTCGCCGTGCTGCGGCTGACGGATGCCGGCGGCGCCGCCGCATCGCCCGCCCTGGCATTCGAGCCCACCGAGACGACGAGCGCGCTGGCGGCCGCGTTCAGCGCGGACCTCGATCCGGCGTCGTTCACAGTCGTCAGGCTGGCGACGCCGGTCCTGATCGAGACCGTGCTCTCGGGCATATCGGGCCGCATCGGCGACGCCGTCGCCGCCCGCGACGGCACGCTCTTTCTCGCGACGAGCAACAGCGTCGGAGCCGACCCGGACGCTGGCGGCGACATCGTCGTTCGGCTCCGGGCGCGGCCTTCGCCGTGAGGTGGGTTCCCCTGTCGGGATCGTCTCGGGCGGGCTGTCAGTAACCGCGATCGAAATCGACGCGGTACTGCAGCGGCTCGCCGCGAGCGAACCGACGATAGTTCTCCGCAAATACGGAGACGATGTCGGCGGGGAAGCTGGGCGCTGCCGTATGGCACGTGATGGAGACACCCGGCGTGCGCCACAGCACGTGATCGGCCGGCAGCGGCTCCTGCTCGAAGACGTCGAGCACCGCCGCCGCCAGCTGCTTCTCGGTGAGCGCCTTCACCAGGGCGCCCGTGTCGAGCGTGTCACCGCGTCCCGCGTTCACGACAACCGCGCCCGGCGACAGGGCGTTGAGCATGCCGGCGTCCACGATTCGGCTGGTGGCGGTGGTGTGGGGCAGCACCGCCACCAGATAGTTCACACCGCGGGCGAAGGCCACCGTGTCGGGCCCGTGAAAATAGCGGTCTACCTGCGGGCAGTTCTCGCTGGACCGTGTATAGCCGCGCACGGTCATCCCGAAGTGCTTCGCCGTGGACGCCAGGTGCGCGCCGATGGAGCCCACTCCCACCAGCCCCATCGTCCTGCCGCCGAGCGTGCCCGGCAGCGTCGTATCCCACCGGCCCGCCCGCTGCGCCTCGTCGCGCAACCGCATCTTCCGCTCGTGTGCCAAGAGGTAGCCGAACACGAATTCCGACATGAGCGGCCCGAACACGCCGCGAACGTTCGTGAGGATGTAGTCGCGCCGCAGTGCGGGATCGAGCATCGGCTCGACGCCCGCCCACGACAACTGCACCCACTGCAGCCGGGGCAGGTGCGGAAGCGCCTGGACCACGCGCGCGGGATCGCCCAGGACGATGGCGCTGTCGCCGCCGCGGGCCACTCCATCGGCGACCTCGGAGGTCGCGATCGTGGTGAGGCCCGGAAGCGTCGCCTCGTGGATGAGACGCGCGTACTCGTCCGGGTACTTCGTGAGAATCAGGGCCTGGTGCATGCGATCACAGCCGTAACTCGCGCCGCAGGAAGTGGACGACCTCCGGGAACTCCCCTGCCGTGAAGTGGCCGCGGTCCGTGAACTCGAAGTAGCGGCATCCCAGGCGGGCGGCCACGAATCGCGGCTCGGCAATGGGGATGTGCGGATCGTCGGTCGAGTTGTAGATCGCGATCCACTGCTGGTTGTCGCGGATGCGCGGCCACTGCCACTTCTCGCGGAAGTAGCCGCTGGCCGCCTCTCCGCTGTCGCCGAGGTCGGTATGGCTGACGCCCACGAGAATCGACCCCAGCAGGCGATGGTGCTCGGCGTATCGCATGGCGGCAACCGCACCGGACGAGTGCCCGATCAGGATGGTGTGCTCGTCGGTCCCGAGGCTCTCGAGGTGCGGCAGCCACACGCGCGCCCGCGCGTGCAGGTTGTCCGGAAACGTCTGGTTGACGACGGCCAGGCCCAGCGCCGTGAGCTCGCGTTCCACGTACGGCAGCCAGAAGTCGGCAGCCGTGCAGCCGCCGTTGCCGTGGATGAGGATGACCCTGGCAGCCGCCGCCACCGCACGGGGCTCAGGGCGTGAAGTCCCGGATGGCCGCATGAGGTTTCTCCCGTGGTGAACTGCGCCGCGCGTGGCCGGGAGTCTAACATGCCGCCGAAGGACGAGCGCGGTGTTATGTTCTGGATCATGCGCACGCCTCTCCTGTTCCTGTCGATCTGCCTCCTCGCTCTGCCCGCCGCGGCGCAGCGCCTGCCGTCGAAGGTGACGCCCACGCATTACACCCTGTGGTTCGCGCCCAGCCTGGCAGACGCGACGTTCCGGGGGCGCGAATCAATTGCGGTCACGGTTTCGTCGCGGGTGACCGCCGTCACGCTCCACTCCGCCGAGATCACCTTCGAGACCGTCACGGTAGAGGACGCCTCCGGTTCGCAACCGGCGCAGGTGTCGCTGGACGCGGTTGCCGAGACCGCCACCTTCACGGTGCCTCGCGCCCTGACACCCGGCACGGCGACCATTCGCATCACCTACGCCGGCGTGCTCAACGACAAGCTGCGCGGCTTCTACCTGAGCCAGGCCAACGACCGCCGCTACGCCGTGAGCCAGATGGAGGCCACCGATGCCCGGCGCGCGTTCCCGTGTTTCGACGAGCCGGCCTACAAGGCCACCTTCGACGTCACCTTGATGGTCGATGCGGGCGACACCGCCATCTCGAACGGCCGCCAGGTGTCCGACACGCCAGGGCCCGAACCGGGCAAACACACCGTTGCCTTCGCGCGGACGCCACGGATGTCCACCTACCTGGTGGCGCTGCTGGTCGGCGACTTCGCCTGCCGGAGCGGCCAGGCCGGGCCCACGCCGATTCGCGTGTGTGCCACGCCCGACAAGTCGGGGCTGACCTCCTTCGCGCTGGCGGCGGCCGAGCAGCAGGTGACCTTCTTCAGCGGCTACTTCGGCATCCCGTATCCCTACGACAAGCTCGACATCATCGGCGTGCCCGACTTCGCCGCCGGAGCGATGGAGAATGCCGGCGCCATCACGTTCCGGGAACGGATGCTGCTGGCCGACGAGGCCAGCGCGTCGGTCGATGTCCGCAAGTCGGTCGCCTCCGTCATCGCTCACGAGATCGCGCACCAGTGGTTCGGCGATCTCGTGACCATGCAGTGGTGGGACGACATCTGGCTGAACGAGGGCTTCGCGACGTGGGCGGCGAACAAGCCGCTGGCGGCCTGGAAGCCCGAGTGGCGAATGGACGTCAACGCCGCCGTCGAGACGCAGACGGCGCTGGGCCTGGACGCGCTTCGCGCCACGCGCGCCATCCACACCAACGTGCAGACGCCCGCCGAGATCAACGAGGTGTTCGACCCGATTGCCTACGAGAAGACGGCCGGCGTTCTGAACATGCTCGAGGCGTACGTGGGCCCCGAGACGTTCCGCGAAGGCGTGTCGTCGTACCTGAAGAAGTATTCCGGGGGGAATGCCTCGGGAGAGGACTTCTGGCTGGAGATGACACGGGTCACCGAAAAGCCCGTGAACCGCATCATGCAGAGCTTCGTGAACCTGGTGGGCGCACCCATGCTCTCGGTGACCACGCAGTGTGTCGAGGGCGCGACGGAAGTGTCGGTGCGCCAGCAGCGCTTCGTCGGCGCGCCGGGCCCGGCTTCTGCCGAGACCGACGGGCGCTGGACACTCCCCGTGTGCGTCGAAACGGCGGGCGGACCGGCCACCTGCACGCTCGTCACCGAGCCGACGCAGACGATTCGCGCTCCCGGCTGCGGCGCCGCCATGGTCAACGCCGATGCCCACGGCTACTACGTCACGGAATACGAGCCGTCCGCCGTGGTGGCCCTGGCCGTGCGCAAGCCGCCGCTCACCGCTCCGGAGCGGGTCAGCCTGCTCGGCGATGAGTGGCGCCTGGTCCGCGCGGGCCGGCACGACGTCGGCACCTACCTCGAGCTGGCCGAGGTGTTCGCCGGGGATCCAACCCCGTCGGTGCTCTCCGACGTGGCGTCGCGCGTGTCGTTCGTCCGCGGTTCGGTGGCCGAGGGGCCGCAGCGGCCCCGGGTCGAGACCTGGATTCGAAACACGTTCCGTCCCGTCCTCGACCAGATCGGCGTCGATCCCGGCCCGCACGACGATGACGACATCAACAGCCGGAGGGGAACGCTCTGGCAACTGTTGTCGGCCGATCCGCAGCTGCAAACCTACGCACGTGAACGCGCCGAGGCCTACCTGGCCGATCCCTCCGCCCTGCCGCCAACACTGGTGGCGCCCGTCCTGCAGGTGGCGGCCGAGGGCGGCGATAGTCGGCTCTACGACGGCTTCGTGGCGCGGATGAAGGCGTCGGGCGATACGCCCGAGGAGTACTACCGGTTCTTCAACGCCATCGGGCTATTCTCGGATCCAGCGCTGGTGACGCGAACGCTGGCCTGGGCACTGTCCCCGGCCGTCCGCTCGCAGGACACGCCGCTCCTCTTGGTGCAGATGCTCGGGTCATCGACCACGCAGGACGCCGCATGGTCGTTCCTGCGGAGGGAGTGGGCCGGACTGACGGCAAAGCTAGGGACCTTCCAGGGCCTCCCCGCCGTCGTCGGCGGGCTCGGCGCGTTCTGCTCGGAGGCGCGCGCCCGCGAGGTCCGGTCGTTCTTCGAGGCTCACCCGGTGCCGGAGGTGGCCCGGGCGCTCGACCGGTCACTGGAACGCATCGAATCGTGTGCCGCGGTACGGACGCGGCAGTCACCGGCGCTCGGCCGCTGGCTCGATCGGCCCTAGGGTGGGCTGGCGGGTGGCCCCGCCCGTCAGCCGGGCAGCCGGAACGCCACGATGCTGCTGCCCGACGGGGCGCCGTTCTTGCCGCCCCCACACGCGATGACGACGTACTGGCGTCCGTCGAGCATGTAGATGGACGGTGTCGCGTTGCCGGCGGCCGGCAGCGTGGTCTCCCAGAGAAGCGCCCCCGTGGCTGCCTCGAAGGCCCGGAACTTCCCGTCGGAGTTCGTCGCGCCGATGCCGGCCAGCGATGGCGCCACGGTCGTGCCCGTCCGGTCCGCCTTGTGGCAGCTCGCGCGCACTTCGAGTGGTAGAGCGAAGTGTCGTTGTTGGGGATCAGCTTCACGATCCACGGCATCTCGTTCGAGTTGACGAAGAGCAGGCCCGTCGCGGGATCGAACGCCACGCCGCCCCATGGCACAGCATCCCTGGCGGGTGCACCGTCAGGATGTGCTACCAAGTGCCGCAGTATCGGCTCGATATTCTTCCGGGAGATTCAAAGCGCAAGTCTTCACCGAGGTGTGATGACCATTCAATTATTTCTGAACGCTTCTCCTAACTCGATCCTTCCCCGAGCGCGCAGGCTCAATCGTTCGAACCTCAATTCATGGACGCCTTCGCCAGGGCCACCGCCTGATCCTCGGTGATTTTCGCATTTACGCGCAGATACAGTGCGTGACCCTGCCTGTCCTTGAACCAGATTTCGTCGAGGGCGCCAAAGACGTTTCCACGGGAATGGCTCACCAGTACGCCGTCGCGCTCCGTCACCTTCCCTCTTCCGCCGGATTTCACCATATTCCGCCAGCTCGCCTCGTTCACAATGCTGCTGCCGAGCGAGAAGTAGCGAACCCGTTGCTTGTCCTTGCTGTCGCCGTACTTGCATTCCTGGAACGATTGCTCCCCGTCCGGCCTTCGTTCGAAGTTCTTGCCCATGATGGCGGTGACTTCATCAAGCGTGAGCTGTGCGCACAGCGCGTCGACCGACAATCGAGCAGTCTTCGATCCACGCGCAGCATCTCTGGCGCGGCCGGTTGCCGCGCCTTGAGTGTGCGCCGGTGGTGTGAACGTAGCGACGATCGCAAGCGCCAGAAGTACGCTGTGCATGGTGAGGCTGCTCCCTAACGCAAGGCCAGCACGGGGCCGAATGAAGATGTGGTCGAGCATCCCGACAGGACGAATCACTGTCAAGGGCCGGCCTGCCTGTGTTCACTCCAACGGTTGATACGGCGTAACCGGGCCTACAGGTCCGCATTCGGGACAAGAGCGCTCGCAACCCTTCTGACACCCCCAGCCTCCTGCGCGACGCGGTAGACATGGCGAGAGCACGTCTCCCGATAGTCACCGATGGATATACCCGCGATTGCGATGGCCAGCACGGGCAGGCCAAACGGCCCAGTACAACCGCACCGCAGCAAGCCGCCGGACGGTCACTTGCGAAAGACGATGAACTCAAAGCCAAAGCAGCCACTCGGTCCGGCTGGGGATAGTCACTATGAAGGGCTCCTGACGTTGACGGAACACCCGTTATCCGCCCTTCGCGAGGGATTCGCCCGGCATTCGCCCCATGGCACAGCTTCCCGGTCGTATCTGTACCACTACCACACCCTCGAGCACGAGGAGGTGGGCATGATGCGGAACTTCAGGATTACATCGCCGGCTTAAAATCTGCTCGGTGGCCCCGGGCAGCGACAGGCAGAGTTCACGAAGCCGTTCGAGTGTCATGGTGACGACTTCTCCGGTCAGAGCGGCGCACGTCGGGTCCCTTCGACGTGTGGCACGGCGCGCTGGCTGTTGAATACGACCCAATGGAGGGCCCGACGAACATCTCGCGGTGTTCCGAGTCGCGCGGAGGAAATCGCAGGCGCCTACCAGCTCCCGCTGGCGCCGCCGCCGCCGGAGCTGCCGCCGCTGAAGCTGGAGTCGGAGGACCCCGACCCGCCTCCGGATCCTGACCCGCCTCCACTGGAGCCGCTGCTGCCCCACACCCATCCGGTGTTCGACGTGTCGGCCATGGGCCCGCGCATACTCCTGCGGGAGGACGGCCTTCGCCCGGCCCGGATGCCGATCACGGCCGCAACCAGGGCGATGGCCGAGAGAACCTGCGCGCCCGTCCATGGCACCAGCAGGAACGACATCAGCAACGGCCCGCCGCCGAACACGAGCCCAAAGAGAATCGGGCTCAGCGCGCGCGCCCCGAGGCCCGAGCCAGCCATCCCGAATCCGATGCCGACGAACAGTCCGAGGAACGGCACGAGGAACCATCCGAAGGGAATGCCGGGGTTCGATTCCGACCCCGCCCGATCCAGCGCCGCCCGCTGCTCGGCCGTAACCGGCTGGTTCCGGCCGACGATGGTGGCGACGCGGTCGGTGCCCTCGACGATGCCCAGACCGTATTCGTCGGCGCGAAAGCGCGGCAGGAACGTCTCCTCGATGATCTGGCCGGCGAGTCCGTCGGGCAGTATCTCTTCGAGGCCGTAGCCGACCTCGATGCGCATCTCGCGTTGATTGGGCGCCACGAGAATCAGCACACCGTTGTCCTTGTCCCGCTGGCCGATGCCCCAGGCGGCGAACAGCCGGTTCGCGTACTCCTCCACGCTCATGCCGTCCAGCGTCGTCACCGTGGCGACCGCGATCTCGGCGCTCGTAGCGTTCTCCACGCCGCGGACCAGTTCCGCCAGGGCTTGCTCCTGCGCGGCGGTCAGGACGTCCGCGAAGTCGTTCACGGCCCCGACCGGCTTCGGCAGGTCGGCAGCCACGAGGCTCGCCCCCGTGAGGGACAACGCAGCGATCAATAGGGTCAACTGACGGGCTGTCGTGCGCATGAACGCCAATGCTACACGGGATGATCCCCCCAGACGGGCATCCGACCTCCCCCTCGGGAAATGAGCCAGCGGCCACCATCCTGCCGGTCACGCCTGGCCTCGCCCGCGCACTGGAGTCACACCGGCAGGCCGAGGTCCCTCGCCGCCGCGGCTTGCGCGGCATCCATCGTCACGAACCGATCGATGCGTTCCGCGGCATGAAACCAGAGTGCGGTCCGCAAGTGTGCTAGGTCGAGCGAGCGGGGCGTGACGACCGGCGGCAGCAGGCTGGGGGTGCAGAGGTCGAGCGTGAGATCGCGAAGGACGAAGAGGGAGGTGTCCCGGTCCACACCATCCATGCAGGCGTTGTACTGGTCTGCCTTCAGCGTTCCCTCCCGCGCCAGGCGGATGAGATTCCGCTTCGCCTCGAGCACGAGGAGCACACTCGAGAGCAATTCGGCGCCCGCCGACTCCTCGCTCAACCGCTCCGCTCCGTCCTCCGACAGGAGGACACAGAGGTACGCCGATGTGTCGACATAGAGCCGCCGAGGCGATGCAACCGGCTCGGCCATCAGCGGTTGCCCCGGTCGTCGGCCAGCACCGCGAGATAGCGGCCCTTCGTGCCGCGTCGAATCGCCGATCGCAGGCGGCCGGTGCCCACGGACCGGCCCCGGTGGACGTGACGGGCGCCGGCGGGTGCCAGCTGCGCGACGGGCTCGTTGTGGCGCGTGATGACGATTGTGGACCCGGATTCAGCTTCGGCCACAGCCCCAGACAGCTTTGCTTTCAGGTCCTGAATTGAGATCTGTTTCATGACCACAATACTATCAAAACATGGTCTCATTGCCATGCTTCGCGACCTCGCGATCGGCATTGGCCCGGGACTGCTTCCGATCCTTCGCCGCACGCTCACGCTCAAGGATTCCCGAAACAGAACGGCTGGAAATTCTGAGCTTGCGGGCCTGGCACAAACCTCCTCCGAGCCCGCGGGGGCACTCGGCCCCGTGGCGCTTCTGATGACGCTGCGGGCGACCGCGGGACGGAGGTGACCGGCCGCCGCCCTTCGCGAGGGAGTCGCCGACCGCGCGCGCGACGACGCCCAGCCGGGGGCGTCCCGGCCCTCGAGGACCTCGACGTGCTGACGCGCGTGCAGTTCGTGATGAAGGACGGCCTGGCCGGCGGGCGGGGCGGGACGGCGCACGAGGCCACGGGATACAATGGTTCGTGAACACGACTGCAGACGTCCCGGTTCCCGCCGGGTTTTCCACACTCGGCCTCGCCGAGCCCCTCGTGAAGGCGGTGCTGGCGCTCGGATACGAGGAACCCACCCCCATTCAGCGCGCGGCCATTCCGGTCCTGCTGGCCGGCCGCGACATCGTCGGCCAGGCTGGTACGGGCACGGGCAAGACGGCCGCCTTCGCCCTGCCGCTGCTCCACCGCCTGCTCGACTCGCCGGTCACCGCCCGGGGACTGCCTCGCGCGATGATCCTCGTGCCCACGCGCGAGTTGGCCATGCAGGTAGCCGAAGCCATCCACAAGTACGCCAAGCAGACGCGCCTCACCGTGGTACCGCTCTACGGGGGCGCGCCCATGCACCAGCAGGTGCGCGTGCTGCACCGCGGGGTCGATGTGGTCGTGGCGACGCCCGGGCGGGCGCTGGACCACCTCCGCCGCGAGACAATGGATCTCTCGGCACTCGAGGTGCTGGTCCTGGACGAGGCCGACGAGATGCTCGACATGGGCTTTGCCGAGGACCTCGAGGCCATCCTCAACTCCACGCCGGCCACGCGGCAGACGGCGCTCTTCGCCGCGACGATGGCGCCGCGGGTAGCGGCGATTGGCGAGCGCCACCTGCGGAAGCCCGAGCGCATCATCATCAAGGCCGAGAAGCGCGCACCGGGCAAGCTGCCGCAGATCCGGCAGGTGGCCTACATCGTGTCGCGCCAGCAGAAGGCCTTCGCGCTCGGCCGCATCCTCGAGTTCGAGGACCCGACATCGGCCATCGTGTTCTGCCGCACGCGCGTCGAAGTGGACGAACTGACCGACACGCTGGAATCGCACGGCTACGGCGCGCAGGCCCTGCACGGAGGCCTCGACCAACGGCAACGCGACCGCGTGATGCAGCTCTTCCGCACGGGCAAGGCCGACGTGCTGGTCGCCACGGATGTCGCCGCGCGCGGGCTCGACATCGAGCACGTGTCGCACGTGGTCAACTACGACATCCCGACGGCGCCGGAGGTGTACGTGCATCGGATTGGCCGGACGGGCCGCATTGGCCGGGACGGTGTGGCCATCACGCTGGTGGATCCGCGCGAGCAGCGGACCCTGCGCTACATCGAGACCGTCACGAAGCAGAAGATCGAGATCGCCGCCCTGCCCACCCTGGCCGCGCTCAAGGCCCGGCGCCTCGACCAGACGCGTGCGGCACTCACCACGCGCCTGGCCGCCGGCGACCTGGAGGACATGCGCGCGCTCATTCAGACGCTGACCGAGGAGTTCGATACCATCGACATCGCCGCGGCGGCGCTGTCGATGTATCAGGCCGCCAGCGAGGCGCCGGCCGAGATGCAGCCCGAGCCGGAGAGCCCGCGTCCGAGCAGCCGGCCGAGGAGCGCGGGAGGTTTCGGAGATGGCGGCGACCGGCGGCCGCCGCGTCCGGACCCACCGGGTCGCCCCCAGGGGTTACGGGAGCGGCCCGCCCGCGCGACGTCCCCGCGTGGCGGCGCCCTGGCTGCCGGTGACGCGGTGGTCGTGACCTTCAGCGTGGGCCGCGATCACGGCGTGCGCCCGGCCGACCTCGTGGGCGCGATCACGGGGGAGGCCGGCATCACCTCGCGCGACCTGGGCGCGATCCGCATCGGCGCGAACGCGTCGACGGTGGAGGTGCCCGAACCCATCGCCCGTCAGGTGGCCAAGGCCATGAAGGGCAAGTTCATCCGCGGCGAAAAAGTGGACGTGCGCATCGTCACGTGACGACTACTTGCGCGGGATCACACGCTGCACGTCATTCCCTTCAGCCCTGACCACGACCTGTCGGTTCTGAGAAGCACCGGCGCCTTCCAACGTCACGGTGTAGGTGCCCGGGGCCACGCGCCGGCGGCGCTGGCGTTCCGACAACGTGACGGCCGACCGGTCGCGGACCGCACCTGCCGTTGTCGGGCTGTCAGCAGCCACGGCGTCGGGCTCGAGGTCCCATTGCACCTGGTGCAGCCCCGATGTGCCGGGGCCGGCCAGCGTTCGAATCGTCTTTCCCGCTGCGTCGGCGATGCTCAGCGCAACCTCTCGGCCGGCGGGCTGGCGCAGGTAGTAGCTGATCGTCGCCCCATAGGCCGGATTGGCGGCGCGGAAGAACTGATCTCCGTTAATCTCTTCGACGCTGGTTCCGTACGTATAGCGGACGTTATAGGCTACGGCTGGCTTTGGCTCGAACAGGAACGCCGATTGCCGGAACGCCTCTTCGAGCTGCTCGACCACCGACACATCGCCAATCCACAGTGACAAACCGAACGTGCCCACGACCAGCTCGCGATCGCGCGGGTGGACGACGAGCGAACGGACCGCCGTGTAGGGCAGCGTGCTCTTCCATCGCACCCAATGTGCGCCACCGTCGATCGTCACGAAGAGCCCCGACTCGGTGCCCGCGTACAGCACGCGCGGGTTGTGCGGGTCTTCGCGAATGACGTAGGTCGAGCCCCAGGCGGGGAGGTCGGAGGTGATGGACGTCCATGTTCGGCCGAAGTCGGCCGTCTTGAACAGGTACGGCCGGAAGTCGTCGTGGTAATGAAGATCGTACGCCACGTACGCGGTGCCGGCGTTCACTCTCGAAGGTTCGATCTTCGAGACGAACCCTTCCTTGTAGGTGCCGGCCGGGAGGCTCCCGTCCACGCGCGTCCAGTTCTTTCCACCATCGCGCGATACATGAATCGGACCGTCATCGGCGCCGGCCCACAGCACCGCTGGATCCGCCGGCGACTGCGCGAGCGAGAACAGCGCGCCGTAGCTGTGATACCCCTCGCCGACCGGCGGGTACGGTCGATTCTGCTGCGCCGTGAGATCCGGGCTCGTGACGACACAGTCGTGCGCCACTTCTCCATTCGACTGCGGCGGCCCGATCTGACATCGGAACACGTAGTTGGCGCCGACGTACAACACGTCGGGATCCGTCGCCGAGACGATGAAGGGCGGAGACCAGTCCCAGCGGAACGGGTGCAGGCCGAGCCGCGTGGCCATCTCTGGATCGGGCTGCAGTTCGGTTCGCATCCAGGTGCGCAGGTCGAGGTGCGCGAGGTTGCCGTTGTTCTGGGCGAGGTACACGATGTTCGGATCGCGCGGATGCGGGTGGATGGCCATGCCGTCGCCGACCGAGCGCAGCTTGATCCAGTCGTGGTCCGTGATCCCTTCGTTGTCGTAGGTACGGCTCGGCCCGCTCCACGAGGCGGTGTCCTGCATGCCGCCGTACACCCAGTACGGATCCTGCATGTCGACGTCGATATCGTAAAACTGGCCGAGCGGCAGCACCGACTGCGCCCAACTGGCGCCGCCGTCGTTCGACACGTCCACGCCGCCATCGCCCGACAGCACGAGGTGTTCGGCGTCGTTCGGGTCGATCCACAGCCCGTGCAGATCGAAGTGGACGTTCTTCATGTTGTGCTTGGCCCACGTTGCCCCGCCGTCGTCCGAGCGCCACAGCTCGAGATCGAGGATGAAGAGCCGCCGGTCGTTCGATGGATCCACCTTGATGTGCGTGTAATAGGTACGCGACGCCAGCTTCGGGCTGACGCGCTGCCAGCTCGTCCCGCCGTCGCCGGACCGGAACACGCCGCCGACATCGCTCGTGCGGCCGCCGCGCTGCGGCTCGCCTGACAGCACGTAGGCGTACACGAGGCCGCGCGTCTGCTGGGCAACCGCCAGGGTGATCTTGCTGAGCGGCTCAGCGGGCAGCCCGTTCGTCAGCCGCGTCCAGTGCTCGCCGCGATCGACGCTCTTGTAGATACCGCTGCCGGGTCCCGATTCGCGCATCTCCGCGCCGCCCGAGCGCAGGCGCTGCCAGGTGGTCGCGTACAGCACGTTCGGGTCGTGCGGATCGAGCGCGACGTCGATGCACCCGGTCATGTCGTCCACGAACAGCGTCTTGCGCCACGTGCGGCCGCCATCGGTCGTCTTGAAGAGACCGCGATCGGCGTTCGTGCCCCACAGATGTCCCATCGCCGCGACGTACGCCGTCTGCGGATCGTGAGGATCGATCGCAATGGCCGCGATCTCCTGCGTCGTTTCGAGCCCGAGGTGCTGCCACGTGCGGCCGGCATCGACGGACTTGTAGACGCCGTACCCGGGTGCGACCGACTGGCGTGCCGCCGGCTCGCCAGAGCCCACCCAGATCACGTTCGGATCCGACGGAGCCACCGCCACCGCGCCGCACGACGCGGCGTTCTCCTGATCGAAGACGTGCTGCATCGTCGTGCCGTTGTTCGTCGTGCGCCACACGCCGCCCTCGGCGGTGCAGGCGTAGAAGGTCTTCGGCCGGCTCGGCACGCCGACGACCGACCAGACGCGTCCGGATGGTGCATTCGGTCCGATGAGCCGCATCGGGAGTGCGGCCAGCACGGTCGCGTCGAGCGAGGTTGACGGCGTCTGGGCGCGGACCCCGCCGGCGATCAGAACGGCGCCCACGGCCGCGCACCCCCACCACGTCACGATTCTGCGCGTCATGATGTTCTCCAAGTCAGAACGACAACCGGAACCCGAGCTGGCCCGACCGTGGCACGTAGGCGTTGCCGAGACTCTGGCGCGGCTGGCCGAAGCTAGCGTTGTTGATGATCGTCACGAACGATCCGAAGTTGTCGTGGTTGAACAGATTGAACACCTCGCCCGTCAGCGCGAGGCGCGCTCTACCCGGCAGCGTGATCTGCTGCTGGACGCGCAGGTCGACCTTGTGCAGCGGCGTGCCCCGCAGGCCGTTCCTCGGCGCCACGGCGCCGGTCGCGATGACGTTCGGACCGTCGAATCGATCGGCGATGCTGGCCGGAATCTCGATCGGGGCGCCCAGATTCAGGCGGTTGGTTCCCGGCTTGCCGTAGGGCGTGCCCGACACCGTGGATGCGAAGCGGTTACCCGATCCATAGAAGTACGAGCCGCTGACGGACAACCCGAACGGCAGTTGATACAGGGCCCAGGCCCGGACCGTGTTGCGTTGGAAATCAGTGGAGCGCGCCCACTCGCTGCCCGGCGCCGTGAAGTCGTTGTTGGCGGCGCTGCTCGAGTACCCGATGCTCCCGTCATCGTGCATGAAGAACATCAGCGTGTGGGTGACGCCGCCCTGGAAGTTCCGCTGCAGCCGCCGCGTGAAGCCGCTCGACAGCGAGAGATAGTCGCGCCGGCCGTTGCTCGTGAAGTAGGAAATCTGACCGTAGGTGGGATTCGGACGCCCGAGGCGCGGGTTCACGTTGTAGCCGGTCGTCGGATCGTAGAACAGGTTGGGATCGTGGCTGCGCGTGTCCCGGTACCACTTCCATCCCGCCAGATCCGACTCGATCGACATCGCGGTCCCGAGCTGCTTCTGGAACCCGACGCTGTACTGCCACGTGTACGGCATCTTGAAATCGGACGACAGGACGCGGGTCGTCTGGGGCGGCAGCGGCACCGCGCCGCTGAGGATGTCGTCCGAGGTGATCCCGCGTGTCGGATCGGTCGAGAATCCAGGCTGGCCGTCGTTGTTGAAGGTCGCGAACGTGAACCGGTTGTACAGCTGCTGGCTGTACGTCACGTTCGACACGGGCGTCGCGTAGTACAGCCCCGTGCCTCCGCGGATCACGAAGTCGTTGCGGCCGCCGACGTTGTACGTGAACCCGCCGCGCGGCGCGAAGTTCCGGTGGTCGTGGATGTTCTGCACGAACCCGAAGTCGCCGCTGACATATCCGTTGTCGATGAGAATAGATTTCTCGCGGATACCGGGCGGCGCCGCGACGCCCCAGTCGTCGTCCCAGCGCAGGCCGTAGTTCACCGTCAATCTCGGCGTAATCCGCCACACGTCACCGAACCAGAACGCGAAGGTGGGACGCGGGACGTCGTAATTCCACGGCGGCACGCCACCGCTGCCCGGATCCGAGTTCAGGTCGAAGCGCTGGACGAGCGCATCGAGGCCGCTCAGGTCCCACGCCGCCGGGTTGTCCCACTGATCGATCGGGAAACGCCGCGCCATCTCAGCCGGCGGCGGCAGCGCGAGGAATGTCATCCTCCCAAACGCGGAGTAGTAGGCGACACCGGCGTCGCGCCCTCTGATGTACTCGCCGCCGAACTTGACCTCGTGGCGGCCACGCGTCCAGGTCTGGCTGTAGCGAAACTGGAACGCGCGTGTTCCCTCGATGCTCGGGTAGTTGAACGGCGCCCCCATCGTGGCGCCGGGGAAATCGTACTGCGGCTGACCGAACACGCCCGGTTGCGACAGGGTTGACGTCCGGAAGCGGTTGTACCCGACGAGAAGCTGTCCGACGGTCGTGTTGCTGAACACGCGCGTCCAGGTGCCCGCGACATTGGTCGAATACGGTGCCACGCTGCTGGCGAGCGACGGGTAGGTCTGGCCCCCGAGCGAAAACGGATTCGTCAGCTTCCAGTACGAGCCGCGGACCGACAGCGAGTCGCGCGACGATATCTGCCAGTCGCCGCGCGCCAGGGCGCTGTTCTGCTTCGTCGCACTCGACACCGAATAGCTCGCGCCGCCCAGTTGCGGCGGCTGCGTGAAGACCGTCGCCGGATTGTTCTCGTGCTCGTACGTGAAGAAATAGTGCAATCGGTTCTTCACGATCGGCCCGCCGAGCGCGAAGCCGCTCTGCTGGTTCGAGTAGGGAAGGACCTGGTGCGCCACGGGATCGGGCGCGTTGAAGGCGTCGTCGCGGAAGTACCCGTACAGGGCGCCGGACAGGGTGTTCGTGCCCGACCTCGAGATTGCCTGCACCTGCACGCCGGTGGACCGGCCCTGGGTGATGTCGAACAAGTTGGTGACGATCTGGAACTCGGCAATCGCTTCGCGGCTGAAGCGCGGTTCGCCGGAGCCGGAGCTGAGCACGTTCTGCTTGATCTGTTGGCCGTCCAGGTTCAGGTTGAACGATTCGTTCTGGCCGATTCCTGGCGAATTCGACACGTTGTTCACGGTGACGCCCTTGACGAGCAGCGACAGCTCCAGCCAGTTGCGTCCCTGTAGCGGCATCGACTCCATCTGGCGCCGGTCGACGTTGCCCGCCACCTGCGTCGAAGAGATGTCGACCAGCGGCGCCTCCCCCCGCACCGTGACGTTCTCCTGCAGTGCCGCAATGCCCACCGTCAGCGTGATCGACGCGTTCTGACCCACGAGCAATTCGACGCGCGGCAGCTCGGCGGTCGCAAAGCCGGACAAGGTGGCCTGGATCCGGTAGGTGCCCGGCGGGAGCGGAGGAAACTGGTACGCGCCACGCGCATCGCTCACGGTCTCGTACGTCCGGCCGGTCTCGAGATCGCTCGCCACGATCGTCGCGCCGGGAAGCACTGCCTTCGATTCGTCGACGACGACGCCCGTCACGGTTGCAGTGCTGACCTGCGCACCGGCGATGCCGGACCAGAGCACTGCAAGCAATGTGAGCGCCCACAAATGAAATCGCATACCCGCCTCCATAGCACGGTTGAATGACATCAGTGCCCTGAATCAGATCAGTGGGTTGGGTCGGCCCAGCATTCGTCCTGATCGCCCTTAGCGACGCGGGGGGAATCCGCGTCCGGGCGCGACAACGACACGTCGCGGCCGGGCCGAACTCGAGTCGCTCGTGGCTCAGGACGCAAGTCGCCCGACCCTACAGTGCTCCTCACCCGCGGGCCACTCTAGCACCGATCTGACACACACCCAAGCCGCCCGGGCGAGCGCGCCGGCGACAGGCTCATCGGTGCGGCGGTGTCGCGTTGGCCATGAGGTGGAGCCGGCAGACCGGTCAGGAGGGCGGCAGGCTCGTGGGGGCGCGCCCATACCCGTCCTTCAGCCAACGGCGTGCCGCGCAACGGGCGTCACGCTCTGCACCCACGAGGGAGCCCGCACGGCAGTTTCTGCAACCCGTATGCTCCGCCGCCGGCGCAGTTTCTACGACTCTCGCCGACGCGCCGGTCATGTTAGGCTGCGCCATGATGGCGCCTAATCTGGCCATCGTTTCTCCGGGGAGCAGCGAACCGGTTGCAGGGCAGGTGGTTGGGTGTGTCCTGAGGATTGGCGCCGCCAACGGCCATCGAGGCAACCGGTGCGGGGATTCGTGGTGTGGAAGAAGCTGTGGACGGTGCGGTCTACTATCAGGTTTGACGGACATGAGATGTGGTGAATGACTGAAAAAACCGCCGGGGTAGCTGGCGTCGCAGCCGTTGTGATCTTCTGGACTGCGTTGTTCATCTTCGCGGCGGCGTATCCAGGCTACTCGCACTCCCACAAGGCGATCAGCGAGTTAGGTGCTCTTGGAGCTCCTCACGCATTGTTGTGGAATCTGTTCGGATTCATCGTGCCCGGGGTGCTGCTGTCCATGTGTGGGGCCGGCTTGGCCAAGGCCATTGAAGTCTCGGACCGAAGAACCGCCGTCTACTGGCTCCTCGTAATGTCGGGCGTGGGCTTTGCTGGCACAGGTCTCATACCGGCTGAAGTGCGCGATGGGTCGCCGTTCATGCGATCTCCGTTTACGCTCGGTCATGTATTGATGACCTTTCTTTCTGGCATCCCCTGGGTCATCGCGGCGTTTCTCCTCATCGGCCGGGCCAAGCGGAATCCAGTGTGGCACCGTTCAAGAGGCGTCATCATCGTTCTTGCGGCGGCGTGCGCGGCGGGGTTCGCCGTGAACATTCTTGCCCAGGCGATTCCGGTCCTTGCCCACCGACCTGGACTTGCGCAGCGCATTTCGTTCGGGGTGTACTTCGGCTGGTTCTTGGTCATGGCCGTTCAGCTGCTCGTGGTGGCTCCGCGAGCGCATCATGTGACTGCATAACACCTATCAGCCCTCACCAAGTCAAGTACGTAGATCTTCTCCGTCCGGTCGTGCTTGGAAGCCCAAGCGTGACCAGTGAGCGAGATCCTGGCCGCATTCACCGTCGCTGCGGTCTTCGTTTCCAGATCTGGCGCGCGGTCAATGACGCAGCACCCAACACCTATTGGGGCTCAGGCTCCGCCAGGGCGGAGTGCGCGTGCGCGAGCACGTGCGGCCTAGAAACTCAGTCGTGCCCTCGTACCGGCCTCTTCAATGGGGCGACGTCGCCGAAGCGCGTCCGTTGTCTCCAGGCTCGGGGGAGGGGCCGCATCAAGCGCGAACGCGTCGTGGCGAGGAGAGGGCGGGTGTCCCATCAACGGCGCGCGCTGCCGGACCTGTGGTTCCTGATCACGCGTCGCGCTGCAACGCACGAAGGGGCGCAATCGTCGACGAACTCGGTCCCGATGGCTCGACTTTGACGTGTGGCTCACCCACCCTCACCTCGCTACGCCGCGAGACACTTCTCCATCGAGAAGACGGTGCCTCGCGACAGCATGTAATAGACCGCGCGCCCGATCTTGTGCGCGAGGATCGAGAGCGCTTTCCCTTTGCCGTGTTTCTTCTCGAGCCGCGCCAGGAGCTTCTTGCCGTCCGCCGTGTGGCGCAGGAACTTCTTGCCGGCGGACTCCTTGGTGCACTTGATCAAGCGGGCATAGGACGCGAACTCCTGTACGCGATCGAAGCGGGTGATGTCGTGGATCTCGTAGAGGATGGTTAAGCCGAGGACCTTCCCGATGCCGGGCACCGAGCGCAGCCGGTGGAAGGCGTCGCCATTGTGGCGCTTGGCCTCGCGCACAATCGTGGGCTCGAGGTCATTGACGAGGGCGTCGTACTGGTCGATGAGGGTCACGTCCACCTCGATGCTCTTTTGCACGCTCGGGTCGGAGAAGTGCTCGACCACGCCCTCGCGATTCCCTGGGTAGGCCAGACGCCGCTCGAATGCCGGCAGGTTGTACTGAGCCCGCGTATTCTGGATATGGGCTCAGCTCGCCGCGCTTGCGGACTAGATGCAGGCGTCGGCGCAGGAGGTCCCGTGTCGACCGCATCGCGGCCGGATACACGTAGGCTTGCGGCAAGAGTCCACCGCGCAACAAGACGGCGATCTTGTGCGAGTCGAGTTTGTCATTCTTGGCCTTGCCGCCGTGAATGGCTTTCATGGCCAGGGCATGCCCGAGCACGAACGTGACGTGTTCGGCCGCACAGAGATCCGCGAGCCAGTACCACGTGAACATGCACTCGGCCGCGACGACGAGATCGGCACGGTACGGCGCGACCGTCTCGAGGAATGCGGCCGGGGTGGAGGGCCCGTTCCGGTGCACGAGCACCTGGCCGGTGGCGTCGAGGATGCACATGTACATCGTCTTCACATGCAGATCGATCCCGCAGTAATACTGGTGCTGGTGATTGTAGAATCGCATCGGTCCTCCTCCTGCGCGAGAGTGCGCATTCACCCTGCGTCAGCCTACTCACAATGAGTGGGAGTAGGGGGAGGGCTGTATGAGGATCAAGGCGTTGCAACCGACGAACCGCACGTGGAGTTCGCGTCTTTGAGGGTGAGGCGCGCGGCGTCGCGCCGGTCGGTCTTCACCTTGTCGCCGGGCTTCTTGGGAATCAGCGACCTCGCGACAACCTGGCAGGCAAAGTCCCGCGCGGTCAGGCGACGAAAAAGTCCGTAGCCGCACGGGCCCACCTCGTACGCGAACACCAGCGCTGGCGTCTTCGCTTCGAGCCGACGGATCAGCGTGTCGAGGTCCGCGTGGCGCGGCCCGATGTCCCCGGCGAAGACGGGCGGATCGGCGGACTGCTCCTGCGCGTGGGCGACGGCGATCGAATCTTTGTGGACGTCGAGACCGACACAGAGAAGCGTAGACTGTCCTATGGCTGTTCTCCGGTTCTGCCGCCGTCGATGCGTGCCGGATGTCATACTGTCTAGGAGCACTGGCAACAGATTGTCGTGGTAAGTGATGATCCGCCGATGCAAGCTGGCCGAGTTCGATGACATCTGCGCAGTGGTCAACGACGCGGCCGCGGCGTATCGTGGCATCATTGCCGCGGATCGTTGGAACGACCCGTACATGTCCCTGGGGGAACTTCGTCGCGAGGTGGATGACGCGGTTCTGTTCTGGGGGTCTTTCGAAGGCGGGCAGCTCAACGCTGTAATGGGGCTCCAGTACGTTGGCAGCGTCGCGCTGGTCCGCCATGCCTACACTCGTAGCGCGAATCAGGGCATGGGAATTGGCAGGGCGCTTCTCGCACACCTTCGGGATCAGACCGATCGCCCCATGCTCGTGGGGACTTGGAAGGCTGCGACTTGGGCAGTGAGGTTCTATCAAGGCCAGGGCTTTCGGCTCGTTCCCGGGCAGAAGAGGGACGCGTTGCTGCGACGCTACTGGACGGTTCCGGAGCGGCAGATTGAAGAATCGGTCGTACTCGCCGACGTGCGTTGGTTCGCGACGTCTTCGACAACGCCGGACGGCGCCTAAGACCGTACTGGAGCCGTCGGTGCCGGCAGGAACGTGCGCACCGTGGGTCAGTGCGAACCGCTGACAGCTAACTTCGTCACAGCGACCGTGGATCCGAGTCCTCCTCGACGCGAACATCTACGACCGACTTCGAGACGACGATGCCACCCGCGATTGCCTGATTCGCGCGGTCGAATCAGAGAGACTTGCCGTGATCGCGACACCAGTGGTCGAGGAGGAGTTGTCTGACCGCCCGTTTGGCGGGGTACCCGCGTTCTTCCCCGTGCAGCTTGAGCCGGAGGCAGTATTCGCCCAGCCCGACCGAGGTGAGGTCGTCTCCTGGGAGGCCCTGCGGCAGCAGTTGCGCCGGACTCCGTGAACACGCCGCTCAGCGTTGAGATCACCGAGAACGCTCAAGCGCAGATCTCGGCCGCCGCGGCGTGGTAGGTCAGGAATCGCTCGGCTGCTCCCGACCCGGTTCTTGACGAGCTCGATCGGGTTCTCGGGCTATCGGGTGGCCGAGGATGCGCTTCAAATGCTCGCCTTCTGGCACGCGAGTCGCGGCAGCGAACCACCGATTTGACAGACCGCCGACCCAGCGGTTGCAGCCGACGGCGGCTGGTGCCGCCTGAGTCGCTGCGGCTGAAGCGGACACGTGAGGCGCACTGAGAATCGCGGACGGAGAGCTGTCGATGAATCTCAAGCGGGCGTCAATCGGCGCGACGGTGGTGCTTCCCGTCGCGATGGCCGGGCTCCTTGTGCGGCATGCACCGTTCGCAGCGCGCCCTGGGAATGGAGGTGCGTTCGTGTTCAATATGACGGGCGCACGTAGTAGTAGCCGTCCTCGCACGTGACGCGTACGGGCCCTTCAAACGCCGCGCCGAGGCCCGGGCCGAGCAGCACCCGTGCCGTGGGTCCATCATCGATGATCCGGCCGCCCTTCAAGAGGATGACCCGGCCGATCTCCGGGAAGATCTCGTCGATGTGCTGCGTCACCAGCAGAATCGTGGTGCCCTCGCGCGCGATGCGCCGCACGTGTTCCATGAAGCGGTGGCGCGCCACGATGTCCAGACCCGTCGTCGGCTCGTCGAGCACGAGCGCCTCCGGCGTACGCACCAGCGCCCGGGCGATCAGGATGCGGCGGACCTCGCCCGTGGAGAGCCGGTCGAGACGCAAGGCCGCCAGGTGAGCAGCGCCCGCACGGTCGAGGGCCTCGTGCGCCTCGGCCCGCATCGCCTCGGTCACCTCGTGGTGGACGAACACGCCGCGGCTGGCGAAGAAGCCCGAGAGCACGACCTCGATGCCGGGCACCTGGCCCACCCACGGCCCGCCGGTGAATCGCTCGTGCAAGCCAGGCGACACGATTCCCATCTTCGACCTGAGCTCGCCGGCATCCCATCGCACGCGGCCGAACAGGCGCAGGGGCGGCTCTGCAGCGGAGGTGGCGAGCGGATAGTCCTCCATCGTCAGCAGGCGAATCAGCGACGACTTGCCCGCGCCGTTCGGCCCGACAATGGCAACGTGCTCGCCGCGGTGGATGGTCATCGTCAGGCCATCGAGCACGCGCGCGTGGCCGCGCACCATGCACGCGTTGTGCAACTCGAGTATCGGTTCCGGTCCACTCGTCACCCGCAGTCTCCTTCAGTCGTCGCTCACATCCAGACCCACGGATCGCATGAGCGCCAGCGCGTTGCTCGTTTGCACGACGCCCGCTCGCAGTCGGTAGTCGAAGTGCAGTCGCCCGCCTTCGAAGCGATCTTCGAAGTGAACGTTGGCGGCGACAGGGCCCAGGTGCGTCACCACATCCGTGAGAGCCAGGTCGTGTGTCGTCACGAGCCCAATCGCGCCCAGCTCGACCAGGCCGCGGACAATGGCTTCGGCGCCGATGCGGCGGTCGTGCGAGTTGGTGCCCGCCAGCACCTCGTCCAGCAGGAACAGTACGGCCGGCGCCCGCGGATCGTCACCGTGGCGCCGCGCCATGGAGACGATCAGACTCAGACGCGTAATCTCGGCGAAGAATCGCGACTGGCCGGCCTGCAGCGAATCCTGGATGCGCAGTGTCGCGCCGACGTCGAGCGGCGACAAGCGCATCTGCCGCGCCCGCACCGGCGCCCCCGCCTGGGCCAGCACCGCGTTGATGCCCACCGTCCGCAGCCACGTGCTCTTGCCCGACATGTTCGAGCCGCTCACCAGCAGCACCCGGGGACCGCCGGCGTCAAGCCTGATGTCGTTCGGGATGGCGCGGGCGGACGGGATGAGGGGATGAGACAGCCCGTCGGCCTCGAAGACGGGGCCGTCGGCAGTGACGTCCGGAAACGGGTCGGCGGGATGCTCGGCCGCGTAGCCCGAAAGCGCCGCCAGCGCTTCGTACTCGCCCGCAATCTCCATCCACCGCGGCACGCGTGGGCCGCAGCGCGCCCGCCAGCGGTCGATGGCCAGGGCGGTTTGGGTGCCCAGGAGCAGGAGCGCGGCGATGGGCACGAAGAACTGGTTCTGTCGCGAGGCCAGGACGTTCACCAGGCGGACGAGGCGGGCGATCTCGACGGAGGGGACCGAACCGGTGGCCCGCAGCTCGGCGGTCAGCGCCTGCAGCCGGGGCGTTGTCGCGGGCTCGGCTTCGACGAGCGCCAGCAGGTCGCGCAGTACCCCCAGCTCCTGGGCGCGCCGCTCCACCTGCTTCGAGACGTCGATCACGCCGGCCCGGAACCACCAACCCACCGCTGCCTGCGCGATGAGCAGGACGCCCAGCCACGGGGGAGGTTCGCCGGACCAGATCCACCAGGCCATCAGCAGCGTCGACACCGCGGCAAGCCCTGGCAGGGCGTAACGCACCCAGGCGGGCGGCACCCGGGGCGTCGTCAGGGCCCATTGGACGAGCGCATCGGTATCCACCACCGCCCGCACGTCTGGGCCGAACACGAACAGGCCTTCCCTGAGGTCGAGCTTCGGCATCAGTTCGCGCACGGCCTGCTGGCGGTCGCGAATTGCCTCGGGTTGTGCCGGCGCCAGCAACCAGCCGGCCAGTGTGGCCTCTCCGGCGGCGGTCCGCGGCGATGACAGCAGCTCGAACAGGCTGCCGGCACCCAGGATGTCGAGATCGTCGGCGTAGGGGTGATGCTCCGATCGGAAGCGCTCGCCCGTCTCGCCGGTTCCGGGCCACGTGTCGTCGAGCCGCCGCAGCCCGCGATCGTAGAACGCCACGGCCCGCGCTGCCCGGTCGCGCGCGTTCAACACGAACGCGTGCACGATGGCCAGAATCGCGAAGGCGAGGCCCGGCACGACCAGCCACGGGAGGCCTGGGCGTCCGAGCCAGATGAGCAGGGCGACGCCGGAGACGACGACGCCGATGCGCCACCATGCCAGCCGCGCATGCCGGCGCTCGTGAATGTCCACGACGGCGACCCGTGCCGCCCGGCGCGCGCGATAGGTCTCGGCGACGCCGTCCGGCCGGTCCCCGCCCTGGTCTGCCCGCGCGTCATCCACGATGTGAGGCAGGATAGGTCACGCCTCCGGTGGCGTGGTGACCGGTTGGAACTCGCGCTCCCTGTCCGGAGGCAGAAGCTCGGCCGGCGCCAGCGCCATCGGGTCGTCGTGGTCGAGAAACGCCTCGCAGACGCGGCGGAACTCCGTCGCAGTCTGGGCACGGCGAATCTGGTGCAGGAACGGCGCGGTCACGCCCTCGCCAATGTAATTGAGGAACTTCTTCATGCGCTCGCACTGCACCTTCTCGGGCTTGCCGAGACACGCCTGCGACTCCCAGAGCGCGCCGATGTAGATCCGGACGTCGCGGCCCGTGGGCAGGGTCACGGGCTCACCGCGCAACTGCTGCCGAATCTGGTTGAACAACCACGGGTTCCGGATGGCGCCGCGTCCGATCATGAGGCCGCGCGCCCCGGTCTGGGCGAGCAGCGCCTGCGCCTGGGCCGCGTCGTGCACATGGCCGTTGGCGATGACCGGGCACGGCATCGCGGCCGCGGCCTGGCGGATGCGGTCGTCGTGTACGGGCAGCCGGTACATCTGCGCTACGGTGCGCGCGTGGACGGTGAGCGCGTCCAGCGAGTGCCGAGCGAAGATGGGCAGCAGCTCGTCGAACTCCTCCGCCGACACGAAGCCCAGCCGGGTCTTCACGGTGAACGGAATGTGCACGGCATCGCGCAGCGCGCCAAGGATGGCGTCGATGTGAGCGGGCTCGCGCAGCAGGCCGCCGCCGGCGCGCTTCCGGTAGACGATGGGTGCCGGACAACCCAGGTTGAGGTCGATGGCGGCGATAGGGAGTTGCTGCAGCGCCCTGGCCGTGCGAACCAGCGCCGGAATGTCGTGGCCGATCAACTGCGCGACGACGGGGCGGCCGGTGGAGTTCGTCCGGATGGAGTCGACAATCCACTTGTCGGGGGTGGACAGCGCCTGGACACGGAAATACTCGGTCCAGTACACGTCGGCGCCGCCGTAACCGTGGACGAGCGTCCAGAACGCGCCGTCGGTCACTTCCTGCATCGGCGCCAGAGCGAGGAACGGCGCAGGGCCCGCCAGCAGCGCCCTGAACGACTCGTGCGGAGACATGATGGGAAGCGAGGGGGTCGAGCGATGCGTCAGCGACCATCGTATCAAGTATGGGGCAGGTGCGCGACGTCATGATCCCCGCGCGGCGCGCTCGAGCCGCACCCCGCGCTCGAGGCCATCTCGCCGCAAGCCTCGCCGGCCGACATGTCGCTCGGCGACACGGCGGGCATGAACTATCTGGTGGTGGGGCCCTGGAACCACGATGGATGGGGTTGGCGTCGCCGGGACTGAAGTCCCGGCGCTCCGTAGAGAAGTCCCGGCGATCCTCCGTACTAACGCCCTGGCGCTCCGTACTAACGCCCCGGCGCTCCGTGCTGAAGTCCCGGCGCTCCGTACCGGCACCACCTCTTCGCCTCGACGACCGGCGTTCAAGCAGGGCCACCGCGTGATGGTGCAGGTGCAGAGCACGTGGCTCCCTGATCGACCGCAACCCGCAGACGTTCACGAAGAGCATCTTCGAGGCGCGCGATCAGGGCCGGTGGTGCGACGGTAGGCCACCCACGCGCGACCTCCGAGCCCCCACACGTCCGAGGCCGGGCGAGTTCAGCCCCTGCCTCGCGCACGCGTCGGAGTACCCGGTCGTCTCTTGCCGCGGCGACGGGAAGGTGGCTCGCGCACGGTCAACTCGCGGAGCCGCGCACTCTCGCCGACCACCAACAGCGGCTGATCGGGCTGGTCGAGCACGTTGAACAGATCGCCAGCCGCCGTGCGGGCGTAAATTTTGTCGCCATCGATGTAGAGCGTGACCGGGCCCGTACCCTCGATGGCATCGTAGAGCCGCACCTCGAACCTGGCGCGCAACACGCTCAATAGGCGGCGCAGGCGCGCCATCGTGAAACCGCGGCGCCTGAGATCGGCCAGCACCATCAATTCGAGGAGCTCAATCGGCGTGTAGCGCCGTTCGGTGAACCCTCCGCGGTCGGTCGGGTGCGCCGGCACCGACGGCGTGAAGATGCCGCGCCGGTCCCACCACTGCAGCTGGCGAGCGGACAGGCCGGTGACGGCGGCCACTTCGCGCGAGCTGTAGAGCTTCTTGAGTTTCATTGACGCGGATGCTGGGGTCGCGCGACGTCCGCCGATCTCCCGGCGGCGTCATCCGTCACCGAACTCCCGCAAGTGCGGCACCTGCGCGGCCGCCACGTCGGCAGCGCGCGCGCCATCGAAATCCTTCGCCGTCAGTCCGCCCGCCGAGTGCGTGGTGTAGGTGAGGAGGACGCGCTTGTAGTGGATTTCGATATCGGGATGGTGGTCGGCGGCTTCGGCCACCGGAACCAGTGCGCTCACGAACAGGACGGCCTCGGGGAAGTCCTCGAAGACGAACTCCTTGCGGATGGCGCGGTCTTGGCAAGTCCACCCGTCGAGGGTGGCGAGTTCACGTTCGATGTCGGCGGCGCTCAGGGTGGACATGGCGGCTGCTGCTCCCGCTGCTAGAGGTTCCCGCATCGCTGCGGATCGAGGACGGGGAGGGTGGACGCCGACCGGTCGAGCACCAGGCGACGAACCAACTCGGCCGTCAGTGGCGCCAGCAGCACGCCGCTGCGGTAGTGGCCGGTCGCATAGACCAGGCCAGGCACCACCTTCGAGCGGCCGATGATGGGCAGGTCGTCCGGCGCTCTGGGACGAAGCCCCGCTCTGACGTCCGAAATGCTGGCGTTCTTGAGGGCCGGCACGAGCGCGACGGCCATCTCCATCAGGGCGTGACGTCCCTCCGGCGTGGTGCCCTCGTCGAAGCCCACGTCCTCGACCGTGGCGCCGGCCAGCACCGACCCGTCTGGCCAGGGGACCAGGTAGCCTGCCGGGCCCCAGATCACCCGCGTCAGCAGGCCCCGCGGCGCGCTCAGCTGCAGCAGTTGTCCCCGAATCGGCGTCACCGGCACGGGATCGGCTCCCTCGACCGTGATGCGGGACGACCAACTCCCCGCCGCCATCACGCAGGCGTCCGCTTCCCAGCTGTCCGTAGCGGTACGCACCTCGACGTCGCCATCGGGCAGGCGCCGGATACCCAGAACGCCCATCTCGACCATCACCTCGGCGCCACGTGCCTCGGCCGCCGCGACAGCGGCCGCGGTGAGGGACGCGACGCCGACGAAACCGTGCTGCGGGATGAAGAGCCCGCCCTGCGCCTCGGGCGTCACGTTGGGCTCGAGGTCCGGGATGATGGCGGCCGGCACCCAGCGTGCCTCCACGCCCTCGCGCCAGAGCGTGCCCGAGGCGGCGCTCAGCTTCTCGGCGCCTTCCTGTGTCAGGGCCACCTCCAGCGTGCCACACCGTTCGTACACGATGTCGCTGCGGCTATCGCGACGGAGCCGCACGATGAAGTCGTCGTAGAGATCGAGACTTTCGCGGCCAAGCTCGCGGAGGGGCGAGGAGGGGTGGCCCTCGATGTAGGGCGCCAGCATGCCCGCCGAGGCACGCGTGGCGCCGTCACCCGGCGCCCGCGCGTCGAGCAGACGGACGCGGGCACCGGCAAGCGCCAGTTCTCGGGCAATCGTCGCGCCAACGACACCCCCACCGACGACGATGACTGAAGGCATACAGAACCGAAACAGTCCGAGACAGCAGGGTACAGCGGCCGTCGGCCGGTTTCAGGCCATTGTACCTGCTGTGGCCCGGCCCCCCACGGGCTGCCCGCTGTTACCGGTTGCCGGTCAGAACCCCAGCGACATGCCTACTTCGACCCGGCGCGCGGGGCCGGCCGAGGTGGCCTGCCCGAAGAAAGGCGACAGGGCGTTGCCCACGAACGTGTTGTAGTTCACGTTGTTGAAGAGGTTCGACATCTGCGCGTAGAAGTCGAGCCGGTATCGCGCGCTGGCCCCTTCCATCACCATCATCTGCGGCCCGCCGCCGCCGGGGCCGCGCTGGCTCATGGCACCGCTCCCGCCCCCGCCGGGTGGCGGCATCGTCGGCATACCCCCGGTACCGCCCGAGGTGCCGCCAAGGCCAATCGCCTTGTTGACCCGCAGGCTCGCGTTGATGGTGCCGGCGCCGCGCGCGCTGTTGCGCCCGACGCCGGCGGGCCGGTCGTTGAACACCGTGTCGAGGTTGTCGTCGCGCCCCGTCGTGATCGTGTAAGGCGCGGCCGAGGCCACCTGCATGTTGAAGCCCGCCCGGATGCCGTACCAGATGGGCGCGTTGAACATGAGGAACAGCCGGTGCCGGATGTCCTGCGCTGACGGCCCCCAGTCCAGATCCGGGTGTGTGCTGTCGGCGGGGAGGCTCGTGGCCGAGTCGGCGACGCTGCGAGCGCTTTGCAGCTGGTACCTCAGGTTCGTGAAGACCCGCAGCCGCTGGTTTCGGGCGTTGAGACCCACGGTGAGCCGGTCGCTCGCGCGCCGCCCGGTGGACTGGATCTCGCTGATGTTGCCGGCCGCCAGATCGGGCCGCACGCCATTGACGGGTGCGTTCACGTTGACCGACCGCAGCGTGTTCGATGCGCGCGTCCACATGTAGTCCACGCGCAGGCTCGCCCACGCCGTAAGGGGCCGCTCGAGGCCGAGCGACGCCTGCTGGATGATGGGCAGTGTCAGCGCCGAGGCGCGGATGAGACTGGGCGGCAGCGACGTGCCGATGCTCCCGTCGGCCGGGAAGCCGGGGTTCTGCACGACCAGGTCGACTTGGTGCTGGCCGTCCACGCGGATGGTCTGCTCGTAGACGTTCGAGTCGTACCAGTCGTAGAAGAGGCCGTAGCCGCCCCGAACCGTGGTCTTGCGCGTGGCGTTCCAGGTGAAGGCGGCCCGGGGCGCGAGGTTGAGCCAGTCGCCGACCTGGGTCTGCAGCTCGTGGCGGAGGCCGAGACTCACCGACAGCGTGCGGCCAAGACGGAAGTCGTCCTGCAGGAACCAGGCCGCCTTGACCTGCGAGTACTCGACGAGCGGGTCGCCGACGCGGATGCTGTAGGTGGCCGGACGCCCCTGGTTGTAGGCGTCCAGGCTCGTGAACACGTAGGTCCCGTTGGTGTTCTGCTGCTGGGTGCTGTTCCACCAGCCCGCCTCGAACAGCACGCCGGCGCGCATCGAGTGCTTGCGCCTGACAGTGAAGTCGAAGTTCTGAGCGATCTCGATCTCGCGGCTGGACCGGACCCCCGACTGGCCCGCGCCGCCGGAGGTGAACGCATCGTTGACGCGAACGGACGGTGCCGATGAGAGCGACGTCGTGGTGGCGTCGTTGCTGGTGAACTCGAACTTGAGCTCGCTGAACAGCTTCTTCCCGATCACGCGGGTGTTGCGTACGCGGAAGGTGTCGCTGACCGTGTCGTTGTCGAACGCGCGCTCGGCCAGGTCGAAGTCGCCCACGCCGAGGTTGCCGCGAGTGTTGGAGCGCCGTGAATATTCGGCCCGAATCTGGGCGCCCTGGCCCAGGTCGTGATCCAGCCGAAAGGTGGCGTTCAAGCCGTCGGTGGTGTTCCTGGCCAGGCCCGCCACCGTGCCGGCAGCCGGTGTCTGGGCCAGGATCGTCCGCGAATCGTAGGCGTTGTTGCCGCCCACGGACAGCGAGATACCGGTCTTGCCCTCGGCGAGCGGACCCTGGAAGCTCACGTTGTAGCGCTGCTGCTGGGTGGGCTCCTTGGTTGGCGAGAAGGTGTTGCGGGCGTTCAGCGACTCGTCGCGGAAGCCGAAGTTGGCGCGGCCGCGCCAGCCGCCCATGCCCGGCCGCGTGATGATCTCCACGCGCACCATGCCGGCCTCGTGGTACTCGGCCGAGAACGAGTTGCTGTTGAAGCGGATTCGCTGGATCTGATCCTTGGGCGGCAGACTGCCGCCCTGAAAGCCGTCGACGAAAATCTGCGCGCCGGGACCCGCCATCTGCGCGAGCTGATCGGCCATTTCGTCTGGATCGTCCGACAGCGCATCGATCTCGTCGGCGGAGAGTGTCTGGGTGAACCCGTTGTCTCGCCGATCGTCGGGCGCCTGTTCGGCCACCGTGACTTCCTCGGACATCGCAACGGCGAGGGTGGCCGAGGCCGCGTTGTTGCCGCGACGCAGGGTCAGCGACAGGACCACGTCGCGGAAGCCGTCGGCGCCCACCTTCACCTGCCAGACACCGGGCTCGAGCCCGGTGAAGCTGGCCACGCCCTGCGCGTCGGCAGGTGCCTGATGCTCGACGCCCTGGGCGTCGATGGCCACCACCACGGCGTGTGGCAGGCCCAGGTCGGTCGCGTCCTTCACCGTGACGCGCAGCGTCGCCGAGCCCGGCGCCTGCGCGGCAGCCGGCCCCGCCAGAGCAAACACCACGAAAAGCAATCCAAACACGGATTTTTCCATCGTCGCCTCGTGTGAAAAAGACCAAAACCTATGGCTTTGGCTTCTCGAAATCGGACGCCTTGATCGACGGGTTCACCTTGAACTTCTCGATCGTCCACTCCTCGCTGGGTTTGCCTTCGACGGAGACGCCGATCCTGTGCGGAAGCATGACGCCGTCGACCTTCTTGTAGTCACTGAGGTGCAGCGCGAACTGCGAGGGGTCGGGCGGGCCCTGCCGGCGCATCTCCTCGACGCGCTGGCGCATCTGCTCTTCGGTGGGGCGGTCGCCGCCGGCGACGGGACCGCCAGGTCCGCCGGGGCCACCTCTCATCATCACGCGCGGGCGCACTTCCATGTACTGCACCATCAGCGGCAGGTGCGTCGCCTGATCGACGAACAGGCGCACCGGCCGCCCGGCCTCGTCCCTGGTTTCGAGCACGTCGGCCTTGCCGTTCGGCGACTCGGCCACACCGCCATCGGTGAAGGGTTGGGCGCTATCGGCAAACAGCGCCACGGTCCAGCGCTGCAGCTCCATCTTCAGGCGACGCACGCGTTGTTGGTCGATCTGCTCCTCGGTGAGCGGCGAACCGCCAGGGCCGCCCGGACCACCTGGGCCCGGGCCGGCGCGCATCCCGAGTCGCATGCCTCCGCCCATCCCGCCGCGATTCTGCACGTCGTCCCAGGCCTCGGTGCCGTTGAAAGCAGAGGTCCGCTCGACGGCGGGGCCACCCACCATGCCGCCCATACTCATTTCCTCGGTCCGGCGCAGCTTGTCGGGCCTCACCACGACTAGCGAAATCGTGCCCTCCATGTCGCGCTGGCCCATCGACCGGCGGAACGGCCCCTCGGCGCTGACCACCTTGACAGATGCCAGCTTGTCGCCGCCGAGCGCCGTCTTCACCTGGGCCACGACCTCGGCCACCCGGTCTTGCGCGGAGAGCGGCCCCTGATTGATCTCAACGACGTTGGCCAATAACACCGCCGCCACCACCACCACGAGCTTCTTCATAAGAGGGTCCTCGTCTTTCGGGCTCCAGGCCCCGGGCTCTGGGCACACCAACCATTACGACGGACGCGGGCGAGAAGACGTTAAGGCTGGGCAAAGAGCTTGTTAAGAATGTTAAATGCTTGATTTGCATGGGTTTATTCGTCTTTTCCGCGTGCTAGGCTCCGGCCATGAAGCCCCGGCGCCCCCCCGTCTCGGCCGTGACGGCCCTGGTGGCCGTCGTGCTGATACTGGTGCCGGCGCTGGCCTGGCTGCAGTACCGGTGGGTGGGCCAGGTGAGCGACGCCGAGCGCGAGCGCATGCAGCGGACGCTGCGCACCTCGGCCCTGCAGTTTGCCACCGCGTTCGACACCGAAGTGGCACGGGCTGTCGGCGGCCTGCAGCTCGAAGGCTCGGTGATGCGCGACGAGAACTGGACCTCGTACGCGCAGCGCTACACGGCCTGGACCGAGCGCGCGAGCGACGTGCGGCTGGTGCGCGAGGTATTGCTCGTCGACGCCCTGCCGGGCAGCGCCACCCCGCCGGTCGAACCCGACGAGTTGCGCCTCAGGCGCTGGAACAACGACATCCCGGCGTTCGAGGCCGCCCCGTGGACCGACGAGTTGTCCGCCATGCGGCCCGTGCTGGCCGAGCACTTCGGGCAGGTGCGCTTGATGCGCTCACAAGGCGGCGGGCGCTTCCGCCGCGAGAGCGCCGTCTCGTTTTCGGTGGACGACGACTACACGCTCGTCTCGCCCGTCACGCTCTTCGACTTCCCCGACGGTCGCACCTCGGCACCGCGCTTCGACGTCCTGGGCTTCACGCTCATCCGCATCGATCCCGACTACGTCAGGACCACGCTGCTGCCGATGCTCGCCGCGCGGCACTTCCACGGGGAGGACGGCGCCAACGACTACCGGATTGCGGTGACCGACCGCCGGGAGCCGGCGCACGTCATCTGGGAGTCGGAGCCGGGCGTGGCAGCGGCCATCGGCCGCGCCCCCGACGTCGACCAGGCCTTCATGTCGGCGCGCCCGGATCAGGTGTTCATGATCGCCAGAAACGGCGAGCGCGCCACCACGACCACCCCCGCCACCGCCGGTCCAGGGGAGCGCGTCGTCATCTCGGTGCTCCAGGAGCGGAGAGTGGCCGACGCAGGGCCGCCGCCACCGCCGCCGGCACCCGGCGGCGCGTTCGGTCCGTTCGAGGGCCGCTGGCACGTGATGGCCACGCACCGGGCTGGCTCGCTCGAAGCGGCCGTGGCCGCCGTGCGGACGCGCAACCTGATGCTCAGTTCGGGCATCCTCGCATTGCTCTCGATGGCCATCGGGCTCATCGTGATTTCGGCGCGGCGGGCGCAGACCCTGGCACGACAGCAGCTGGAGTTTGTCGCGGCCGTATCACACGAACTGCGGACGCCGGTGTCGGTCATCGGCACGGCGGCCGGCAACCTGGCCGACGGGGTCGTGGCCGATCCCGCTCGGGTCCGCAAGTACGGCGAGACCATTCAGGGCGAAGCCCGCCGGCTGGGTGAAACCGTGGAGCGCGTCCTGCAACTGGCGGGGATTGCCGCCGGATCCTCGGCAGCGGCGTGGGGTCCGGTGGCCGTGCCGGACCTGGTGCGGCAGGCGTTGAGCGGCTGCCGGCCCGAAATCGACAGCCGCGGGGTCACCGTGGAAGTGTCCCTGGCTGACGACCTGCCCCCCGTGTACGGGGATGCGGCGGCGCTGGGTTCGGCGGTGCAGAACCTGATCAGCAACGCCGTCAAGTACGGCGGCGACGCGCGCTGGGTGCGGGTCACGGCTGCGGCGTCGCCGGGGCTGAAGCCCCGGCGCTCCGTCTCTGCCGACGGATCAGGATCCGCACCGGGCACAGGCTCAGCAGGGTATGGGACCGCAGACGCTTCTGGCGCCGGGGCCGCCCGCAGGAGCACCGGGGCTGTCCGGAGCGCCGGGGCTGAGCGGAGGAGCGCCGGGGCCGACCGGAGGAGCGCCGGGGCTGTCCGGAGCGCCGGGGCTTCAGCCCCGGCGACCCACGTCGCCATCGCCGTCTCCGATCGCGGCCTCGGCATCGGTCCCGAGGACCGCAAGCACATCTTCGAACCGTTCTACCGAGGCCGCGAAGCAGTGTCGCGCCAGATCCAGGGTAGCGGCCTGGGCCTCAACCTGGTGTGGCGCATCGTCGAGGCGCACGACGGCCGCGTGGACGTGACCAGCGAGCCCGGCAAGGGCAGCACGTTCACGCTGGTGCTGCCCGCCGCGCCGGCGGTCCCGGCCGACGCCAGAGGACTAGATTCGCATGCCTTCTCACCGCCTCCTGCTCGTTGAAGACGAACCCGGACTTCAGCTTGCTCTCAGCGACCGGCTGGCCGCGGAGGGCTACGCGGTGGAGACGGCCGCCGACGGCGACACGGCCATCCGGCGCGGCAGTGGCGAGCCGTTCGACATCATCGTGCTCGATGTGATGCTGCCCGGCAAGGACGGGTTCGAAGTGGCGCGCGCCCTGCGGCAGCAGGGTGTGATGACGCCGATCCTGATGCTGACCGCCCGGACGCTGGTGGTCGATCGCGTCGTGGGATTGAAGCTGGGTGCGGACGATTACCTGACCAAGCCGTTCGACACCAGCGAGCTGCTGGCGCGGCTCGAAGCCCTACTGCGCCGGGCGCCCGCCAGTTCGGGCGTGGCGCTCGAGCGGTACCAGTTCGGGGACGTGACGCTCGACGTGCGGCGGGCCGAGGTCACGCGGGCGGGCCAGCCGATGGAGCTGTCCGCCAAGGAGTTCCAGCTGCTGCGCTACTTCATCGAGCACCGCGGCTCCACGCTATCGCGCGAGGCGCTGCTGCAGGACGTCTGGGGCTACACCGCCATGCCGTCGACGCGCACGGTGGACGTGCACGTGGCCTGGCTGCGGCAGAAGCTCGAGCCCAACCCGAAGGTGCCGCAGTACATCCTCACCGTGCACGGGATGGGGTACAAGTTCGCGGGGTAGGGGTCCACGAGAAGAAAGCACGAAGCGAACGAAGAACCACGACGGGCACGAAGGGGATCTGATCAAGGAAGCGGCGGCGTGGCCGACGCCGCGCACCTTAGACCAACCGCAGCCGTTCACCGGCGCCGAGGCAGGTGACGGTCCGCTCGCTCCTAGAACACCGTCGACGCGCTACGTAACGGCTCGTTCGTGAAACGCATGATCGAGGAGCTCAGGCAGTAGAAAGGGGAGTAGAAACAGGTGCTGAGTGCGATACCGCGCGAACCTTCACCCGGCCAACAGGTCGTCCAGAAGGAGGATCTCGAGGTCGGTGATGCGGCGGAAGTGTTTGTCGTTGGTAATCAACCCCGTGGCGCCAGCCGTGAGGGCCGTGGCCAGTTGGAGTGCATCGACGGTGCGGAGCCGATATACCGCGCGGGCGCGGGCGGCGCGGTCGGCGATGCCGATCGAGGGCGAAAGCCACTCGATGTTCGCCATCTGGATGAGCAGGCTGAAGATGCGGTCGGCCACGCCCGACCGCCCCTGCCGATACGGGAGCGTGAGCACTTCCGCGATGGTGAGCGTCGATGTGACGCCGACCGAGCGGCCGGTGGCCACCCATCGGAACAGCGCGTCAGAGACCGGCGCGTAGGCCGGGTGGTCCTCGATCTGGTAGACGAATAGACTAGTGTCGATGCCAATCCGCCGGTGGCGCTCGAGGTACGCAACCAGCCGGCCGTTCACCAATCCTCCCGCTCCCCGTCGAGGTAGTCGGGCGGATAGCGCAGTCCCATCGAAGAACCCCGCAACGCGGCAACGGGGTCTTTCACCGGCTTGTGCAGGATGACGCGGTCGTCCATGACCACCACGCGGATCTTGTCGCCCGGCTTGAGCTTCAACGCTTTGCGGGCCTCTTTCGGCACGACGATCTGGTTCTTGCTCGACAGGGTCACTTCTTCAACCATGGCCAGCTCCTTTACTATTGTGCCAGAAAGTAAAGCGCCGAGATGAGCGACCAGTTCGAAGTCCCCGAACCCATCACCTGCTCGCCCTACCACGAGCCGGGTCCGTTTGCCGGGAGGGATCCCGGTAGTAAGCACGGTACGTGGCGCTACGAGATGGCGCGGAAGGTGAGCGCCGTCCGAGACATTCTCGACCCGTGATTTGGGTCAGGTTCGCCAACGCACCGCTCGAGGAGCGGGAGGTCCGCTCGCCGGCCTACTCCCCCACCGCCGGCGCGGCGCCCGGCCTGAGAATGACGTAAGTGGGCAGGCCAATCGCGCCGAAGCGCTTCATTAGATCGCTGGCCGGTGGGTCGTCGGGCTGCTCGGCCTGGAACTTGATCTTCACGTACCCGTCGAGCGCCGCGGTCACCGTCGGATCCGACAGCGTCGTCTTGTCCATCGTGAGGCAGTTCTTGCACCACGTGGCCCACATGTCGATGAGCACGGGCTTGCCTTCGCGCTCGGCCGCGGCCAGGCCGTCGGCCAGCGACGCGTGCCAGCCCTCCTTCAGCTTCTCTTCCACACTGGAGGCCACCTCATTCGCGTCCACCCAGCGGTTCGCGAACAGACCGTAGGCGATGTAGCCGTAATACACGGCGGTGCCGAGGATGAGCACACCAAACACCTGCTTCACGCGCACCATCCACGGTCCGGGCCTCGGGAGCGCCGTCAGGCCCGCTCCGGCGAGCGGCCACGGAATCGCCATGCCGATGCCCAGAAAGAACGGCAGCGCCAGGGCGATGGTCGTGCCGGTCGCGTAGAGGTTGCTCGAGAAGAGCACCACCTGGATCACCACGGGCGCGACGCAGGCGCCAGCCAGCAGCGCCGCCACGGCCCCCATGGTGAAGGCCAGCACGAAGGTGCCCCGCCCGGCGCCGCTGCCCAGGCTGCCCGACAGCGATGAGAAGTCGATGGTGATGACGTCGAACATCGCGAGTGCCAGCGCCACGAACAGCACCGCGATGGCCACGTTGAACCACGGCGATGCGTTGATGGTGCCGAACGTGCTCGCAGTCAGCACGACGATGAGCCCGAGAGCGCCGTAGACGAAGGCCATGGCGCCGCCGTAAGTGAGGCCGAGGAGGAACCCGCGCTTCCTGGAGGCCGCCTGCGCGCCCGCGCCAATGATGGCGAGGTTGATGGGAATCATCGGCAGCACGCACGGCGTGAGGTTCAGCGCCAGCCCGCCCAGCAGCACGATGAGGATGATGGCCAGCGGCCCCCGTCCTTCGAACAGGCCCTGCTCGGTCACGCCGGACTCGGCGTTGCCGATGAAGGTGAGAAAGTCGTCCGAGCCCAGGTAGCCGCCCGTCGTGGCGACGACGGTGAAGCGCTCGAGCTGTCCGATGCCGCCATCGGCGGCGGCAGCGGGCGCCGGGGCGGGCGCGGCCGGGGCGGGTGGGGCGCCCGGCTTCTCACCCGTGCCGAAGGCAATCGCATCGATCACGTCGGCATGCCGGGGCGTGACGGTGGCGCCGGCCCCGACCACCTTTAGCATCCATTCGACCGGGACCGTGCTTGGCGCGTAGCACATCTTGTTGTCGCACGCCTGGTACCGAAGCCGGCCGGGCACCACCAACTCACCCGGCGGTAGACGACCCGCCAGGCCGAGGCGCACCCCGATGACGAACTCGCGGTCGAACACCAGGAGCGGCTCGTCCAGACCTTCCTGCACGAAGTCGGTCGCGGCCGGGAACACCAGCTCTTCCACCTGGAGGCCGTCCGGGGCGTCGAGGGTTAGCTCCGTGGCAATCAGCAGCGGATCGCGCGGCTTGTTGGACTGAACGTGGTACCCGTCGGGCAGCACCACCGCCAACGCGGCGCGAACCGTGGTGCCGGCGCGCACACCGTCGCTTTCGACCAGGGGGGTAATCTCGGCGGGAATGCGGCGCAGCTGAGCCGTGGCGGGCCCGGCGGCCACCACGGCCATCAGCATCGTCCAGGCGAACAGACGGGGTGAGACTCGGAGCATTGCTCTCTTAGATAGTACAAGCATCTGGCGCGTGTCCCCCACTCGCCGCCCGCCGCCACTTTCTCAATATTCGGCGAGGTCGATCCACTTCGGCACGTCGGGCAGCCGGACGCGCCCGAGCTGGTCGAGCAGCCCGCCGGCGGCGGTATCGACCAGTATCGCCGCCCGGTGCTGCGGGCGGACGAACTGCTCCTCCACCGCCCGGTCGATGAAGCCGACGATGGGGTCGTAGAAGCCGGCGACGTTCAACAGCCCGCACGGCTTGCGATGGACGCCCAACTGCGTCCAGGTGACCGCTTCGAAGAACTCCTCGTAAGTGCCGAAGCCGCCGGGCAACGCGATGAAGACATCCGAGAGCTGGGCCATGAGGGCCTTGCGCTCGTGCATCGAGCTCACGACGTGAAGCCTGGTCAGGCCCTGGTGGGCGATTTCACGGGAGGCGAGCGCGTGGGGAATCACACCGATGGCCTCACCGCCGGCCTGCAGCACGGCGTCGGCCACCTCGCCCATCAGGCCCACCTGGCCGCCGCCGTACACCAGCGTCAACTGGCGGGCAACGAGCTCGCGGCCCAGGTCGCGGGCCGCCTCCGCATACACCGGCCGTCCGCCGCTCGACGACCCACAGAACACACAGACTCGACGCATGCGCCGATCATACGGGATGGCCTGCCCCGGTCTGTGCTCCTTCTTCACACGCGCAACAGCACGCCTCGAACAGGACGGCCCGTCGCCCGCGCCAGGGCCTCGGCGTACACCGCGACCTGGCGGCGGTAGGCGTCGTCTGACGCGCCAAGCACGACGTCGGTCTTGAAGTCCGCAATCACCCAGCCGTCCTCCGCCTCGTAGGCCAGGTCGCACTGCCCGTCCACCAGCACGGGTGCTCCGTCTGCCCCGTCCTGCACGACGAGCGACAGGGGCACTTCGCGCCACACGCGGCGGCCGGCCGCCTGGGCATCGCGCGCCGCGGCCAGGCGTGGATGCTGCAACACGCGGTGCACCGTGACAGCCGCAGCGGCGCGCTCCTCATCGGTGGCACCGAGCAATCGCGCGTGCGCTTCGGCCAGTGCGCGCACCTCGCCGACACCCGCGCCGAGCGGTACCGCCGCGAGCAGCGCGTGGACGAGCGTCCCGAAGCGCCGGCCCGAGGGGCGAAGGTCGGGCGCGCCGGCATCCTCGACCGGTACCGCCAACGAGCGCGACTCGAGGTGCGCGGCCACCGGTCCCACCACGTACTCGGTGACCGTCTGCAAGCGCAGCGAGGGCGCGGCCCCGGACTGGCGCGTGGCTTCGCGTCCGGCCAGCCACCGGTCGTAGGCGGCGCGGTCGGCGGCCACGACGTCGGCCGGGGCGTCCCTCGAGATGAGATCCTCCCGCCGCAGGCCCCGCCCGTCGTCGGCCGCGTGGTCGAGCAGCAGCGGATCCCACCACACGACGGTGTATGGCTCTCCAGTGACGGGATCTCGCAATTCATAGGCGCCAGGCCGCACGGTGGCATCGTCGGGCTGCTGCCCATCGGGGCGGAGCAGCACGGTGTCCTTGCCGGTAAAGGGCGGCACGCCGGGTGCGGGCTGCGGGTCCTGACGCACGGGCACCGACGGATAGAGCGCGCGGTTGAGCGGCTGCAGCCATCCGCGATCGTAGGGACCATCGCCGACGGCGGGCACCACGAGCACGTCGCGCGCGCGGGTGGCGGCCACGTAGGCGAGACGGACGCCTTCGGCGGCGTCCCGCGCGGCCTCCTCGGCGTTGTGCTGGATCAGATCCAGCGGCGCCCAGCCGCCAATCCGCGTGGCGCAGAGGTGGCGCGACGTATCGAGGTGGCGCGCGGCATCGTCGCGCGACAGGCGGCAGCCGATGTCGGCCAGGATGACGACCGGGAATTCCAAGCCCTTCGCCTTGTGCACGGTCATCAGGCGCACGCCCTCGCTGCCCTCCTCGAGGATCGGGGCTTCGGGCGCTTCGGCGGTGCCGGCGGCGCCGTGCAACAAATCGACGAAGCCCCGGAACGACAATCCGCCCTCCGCTTCGTAGCGCCGCGCCAGGTCCGAGATGTGCAGCACGTTGGCCAGCACCTGCTCGCCGCCGCGCCACAGGATGAATCCGGCATGCGCGCGCGTGGCGGCGATGAGGCGGCCGATGGTGTCGGCCACCGGGCGGTAGTTGCGCGACGCGTGCAGCTCGCGCAGCATCTCGAGGGCACGCCCGACCGGCTGCAGGCGCTCGGGCAGATCCGGTGACACACGGTAGGGATGGAAGACGCCGGCCACGGCATGGTATTCGAGCAGCTCTTCCTCGCCGACGGCAAAGAGCGGTCCATGCACGGTGGCGTAGACGGAGAGCTCGTCTTCGGGCCATTCGATGGCCGTCAGCGCCGTCCGCACGGCATCCACCTCCTCGCGCTCGTGGAACGTGCGCCCGCCCACCAGCAGGTGGGGCACGGCGCGAGCCTCGAGCGCCTCGACGTAGTCGCGGGTGACGTCGGTGCCAAACGACATGAAGCGCCGGAACAGCAGGCAGATGTCGCGTGGGGCGACGGACCGGCGGTGGCGCGCGCCGGGTCGCGCCGGGTCCGGCACGTCAACGGTCCACGGGCACTGATCCGACACGAGCCATCGCACGAACTCCCCAATCGCGCGGGGTTGGCATCCCGCCAGGGCGCCTTGCGTCACGTCGCGCCGCCCGTACGGCCGCGCGAGCGGCAGAGCCACTACCGCAGGTTGATCGCGGTGGTCCCTCCGGTGCGGCGCCAGCGGGACGTACCGCGCCTGGAGCGTCTCGGAATCGCCCGTCATCTCGGCGCTGAAGGCGGCATTGACGAACCGCTGGATAGCCGGCACGGCGCGGTACGACGTCTGGAGCGTCACGGCCCTGGCGCCGTCCGCGGACAGGCGTTCGGCGATACGCGCGTAGGCGCCGACATCGGCGCGCCGGAAACGATAGATGGACTGCTTCGGGTCGCCCACGATGAAGAGCGCGCCCGGGCGCACGCGCCCGGCCCCCGCCAATGGACCGGCGTCGCCCTCACCCGCCAGCAGCAGCAGGAGCTCGGCCTGCAGCGGATCGGTGTCCTGGAACTCGTCCACGAGCAGCACGCGAAAGCGCCGGCGAAACGCCGAACACACCTCGTCGCTGTCGCGCACCAGGTTGCGAGCCTTGATGAGCAGGTCCAGGAAGTCGAGTGCTCCGGCCCGATGCTTGCGCTGCTCGTAGCGCTCCAGGCAGTCGCGAATCTCTTCGCGCAGCAGCGCCGCCAGGTCTGCGTTGGCGAGGGCGCGAAAGGCCGCGAGCGCCTCGACCAGCGCGGCGTGTGCGGCCTGCGCGCCCTCGCGGGACACGCCCGTCGCAAAGGCGGCGCCAGAGCCCTTGCGCGGCCTGGCGAAATCGCGATCCTCGGCCAGCGCGACCAGCGTGGCTTCCCAGCCATCCAGCTCTTCGGTGCCGATGCGGCGCAGCCGCTCGATCTCGGCGCTGGTGCGCCGGGCGGGCAGCGTGTCCAGGCTGAAGTTGTCGCCCTTCTTCAGCGGGCGGGCCGTCATCCCGGCAAACTCCCGCAGCCGGTCGGCCAGCGCCAGAATCGCCGCCCGGCGCTCCCACGTCGGGCGCGTCCAGGCGGCGTGGTGATCGCGCCACTCCGCCAGCTCCCACGCTGCCCGCCTGAGCCGCTCGATCGGGCCGTTCTCCTGCTCGTCGTCCGGAGCCCAGCGGGTGGGCCGACGCAGGGATCGCCTCACGCCCTCGCCGGGCTCGGCGAGGGCCGCGTGCAGCCAACCGGTGAAGGCCTCGTCGAAGAGCCTGGCGGCCTGGGTTTCGGTGAGGACGGTGAAGGCCGGATCGACGCGCGCCTCCACCGGACGCTCGCGCAGCAGGTCGGCGCAGAAACCGTGAATGGTGCTGACGTGCGCCTCCTCGAAGTCGTACACCGCCCTCGACAGGCGCTCCGCTTCGGGGCTTCCCGCGGCGTGCCGCCCGCGGGCACGTTCGATCTCCTCACGCAGGCGCAGCTTCAGCTCACCGGCAGCCTTCTCGCTGAAGGTGACGGCCACGATCTGGTCGATGGGGGCCACGCCCTGCTCCAGCAACCGGACGATGCGGCCGACCAGTTCGGTGGTTTTGCCGGTACCCGCCGCGGCCTCGACAACGAGCGTGTCGCCCAGCTCGGCGGCGATGAGCGTGCGCTGCTCGGGGGGCGCGGTCACGGCAGCCCCCGCAACGCATCGAGATCCGCAAAGCGCCCGGGATCCTTGCGCTGCGTGCGCCGCTCTTCGTCGCGACCGCATACGGCCAGGAAATCGCAGAAGCGGCAGGCATCGCGGTCGGGGCGCGCGGCGAGCAGCCCCTGTTCGATACCCCGGTCCACGATCTCCAGCACCTCGAGCGCCGTGCGCCGCGCGGCGTCGAACAGCGGAATCTCGTGCTCGGTGAACTCGCCCGCCGCGGTGCAGAACGACAGCCGCCCCGAGGCGACCTGCTCGCCCGGCGACAGTGCCTCGAGCGCCAGCCCGTACAGCACCGGCTGCAGGACACGTCCGCCGGCGACGATGGTATGGCCCGGCTCGGTGCGGTTCTTCCCGGTCTTGTGGTCCGTCACGCGCAGGAGTCTCGTCTGGCGGTGCCGCTCGACCATGTCGATGGATCCGCGCAGCCGGAAGCGCCCGTCCACCATCGCGGGCTCGCGGGTGCTGGCCGGGTCCCGGCCGCGGCGGTCCTCGAGGCCGAAGGCCCACTCGAACCGCTCCGGCGTCCACTCCGCCCCCTCGCCGGCGAGGTGCTCGAGCCAGATCTTCAGATCGCGGCTCATGGCCGCTATCTCGTCGCGCCACACGCGTTCGATGGCGGGCGCCAGCTCGTCGAAGGCCTCGCGGTCGATCGCCGTCACCGACCACTCGAGAAGCTTCTGTGCGTGCGGCAGTCGCTCGGGCGAGAGCGGCAGCAGGCCTTCCTGCTGCAGCCGGCGCAGGACGTGGGCCTGCATGCGGTGGAAGAGGTCGCCGCGCGTGAGGGGATCCAGCTTCTGCAGGGGCGCGGGCGCTTCGAGTGGAGCAAGACGATAGACGGCGGAGAGCAGGAACCGGTAGGGGCACGCCGAGAAGTGCTGGAGCGCCGTGAGCGAATAAGGACGGGCGCCGAGGCGCTGGCGCGCCAGGGCTGGCGCGGTGGTGGCGGCGGTGCTGCGGACGAGGCCGTCGGCCAGTTCCCACTGCCGCCGATGCCAGCGCATCCAGCGAGACGTGAGCGAACGCTGCAGGTCGGGGCTCAGCTCGTAGAGGTAGCGGGCTCGTCCGCGGGAGACGGACGGGTCGCTGGCCGCGAGAAGCGCGCCAATGCTGGAGAGGTCGTGCTCGAAGGCATCGATGGCCTCGGAGGCGTCCTCAGGTGCAGGCCAGGCCAGGCGCGAGCGTCCCTCGCGGTAGGCCTGATCCGCTACGTCGGCCGCGGACGGAATGGCGCCTTCGACGGCGCGAACCACGTCGAGCACGTAGAAGGAGGGCACGCGCGGCCGCGATTCGCTCAGCTCGAGGCGGGGGTACGAAACGTAGAGACGTTCGCGGGCCGCACCGGCGGCCAGCATCAACTGCAGGCGCTCGTTGGCGGCCCGCGACGCCTGCCGCGCCAGCCGATCGCCGAGCGCCTCGCGCCGGTGATCGAGCAGCAGGGCGTCTTCGCGCACGCGCTGGGGGAACATCCGCTCCGCCAGGCCGGGCACGCACACGACGCGGAAGCTGCGGCCGCGCGCAGCGTGCGGGGTGCCCACGAACACGCGGCCAAACCGGCGGCGCGGGGGCTCATGGGTCAGGGTGGACAGGCGCGGCGTGAGGACGTCGTAGACCTCGCGCAGCCCGACCGGACCGATCGAGGCCAGCGGCGACAACTCGTGCAGCACGCGCAGCGCACGCGCGGGATTGACGAGGACAGCGGGGGCCAGGCGCGTCAGCGCGGCGAGCCACTCGCCCCACGACTGTTCGGCCGGCCAGGCCGCCATCTCCGACAAGACGGGCAGGGCGAAGGCCCGTAGCGCCGCCAGTTGCTCCACATCGCGGCGGAGTGCGCGCGATCGAGACGACTGCGGATCGTCGGACTCCACCTCCCTCAGGCGCGCGCCGTAGTCGCGCGCCAGGCCGGCGAGGCGCCGCTGCCAGCGGTCGATGCCGCCAATCACAGCGGCCTCGACCAGGAGGTCCTCCCACCGCCATGGCGCTCGCAGCGTGCCGGCCACCTCCATGTCGGTGGCGCCACGCGCCGCCTGGGCGTGCCGCTCCTCGTCGGGCTGCACGTCGGGCGCCCGGTCGCGGGCCGGCACAACGGCGTCGACCGTGTCGTCCAGCGCCGGCTGCCACGCCGGTTCGCGGGTCGGGTCACCGCCCGAGCCGGCATCCGGCACTCCGGCGACCGACCGGACGTTTGGAACCTGGCCCAACGAAACGTACTCGGCAAACCGCCGTGCGGAGAGCCCATCCTCGGCGCAGGCAAGCAGCGCGAGCAGCGCGCGGCCGGCCGGGTCGGGACGGCGGGTTCCCCTGAAGTACCAGGCCGGCACCCCCGCGCGATCGAGTGCGTGCTCGAGCAGGCTCAAATAGGTCTGCGGCGCGCGGATGAGCACCGCCATGTCGTCGAAGGGCACGCCGCGTGCGGCTTCGGCCAGCAGCCGACGCGCGATCTCGACCGCCTCGCGCCCTTCGCCGGGGGCCGAGAACACGACGACCGAATCGTCTCGAACACCGGAGGGCGGAGTCTGCGACGCAAACAGGTGGCGCTGCAGCCGTTCGAGCGCTGTGACGGCGGTGCCGGCGTCGGGATGGACGGCCGTGTCGGTGGCGGCGGCGTCCGCGCCTCCGGACGCGAGGGCGGCCCGTGTGCGCTCGTCTCCGGCAGGCGAGGTAATCAGCGAACCGGGCGCTTGCGCGAGCAGCGCGTGCACGAAGCGGGCTTCGGCGGCGCTGTGCACGGGGACGTCGAGCAGGAGCAAGTGCGCCTGCCTCACGATAGAGGTCGGCTCGGCCGCCCCCTCAGCGGCCGCCGCCAGCAGCGTGGCGTAGTCGACGGCGCCCGCGCGGCGCCGTTCGGCGGTCGTCCGCGCCAGCAGGCGCGCGAGGTCGTCGAGCGCATGATCGCCCCGCAGGGCCGGCGGCTCGATTTCAGCCAGAGTCAGCTCGGACAGGGTGCGCCCGAGTGCCCGCGGAAAGCCCGGCATGTCGACAACGGGAGTGAAGTAGGTGAGCTCGTCCGCCGATCGGCTCTCGAAAACGGCGCGCGCGGCCAGCGCTTCGTCACCGAGCGCCGGCGTTGGCAGCAGCCCCTGCCGCGTGAGCACGGGCAGGGCCAGACGGGCCGCCAGCTCGCCAGGACCGGCGCGCGACACGCCGGCGAGACCGCCGAGCTCGGTCGCAACCCTGGCCACCAGTTCGTCCGCCGCCGCGCGCGTCGCGCCGACGACGAGCACCAGGCGGCCGGCGCTCGCGTGCTCTCTGACAAACGCCTGGGCCGCGGCGAGCCGGCCCGCCGCACTCGACTCGGTCACCAGGGCAAACGGCATGGGCGAGTCGAGGATACAACGGGTGCCTCATCAACTATCTCCCCTGCGAAGTCTCCGTCTTCTCCGTGGCCTTTCCGGCGCCCAGATCGTTCCAATTCAGAATGGCGTTGAACCCGAGAAAGAACGTGCCCTGCGTCTGCCAGCGCCAGAAGGGCCGGATGGCGAACATCACGACGTGGCCCCGCCCCACCGCGGCGTCCACGACCTGCGCTCGGCTGGAGAGGAGCTGTCCGCCGGCGAGCGTGCCCGAGAGGAGCATGTCGTTGGGGTCCTGCGGGAATGAAAGGATCACGCGCGGCCGGGCTTCGTCCACCGCCATGCCGGACTGTCGCATCATGACGCTCATCTCGGCCGCCGGGCCAGTCCGAGGGCGTGGATCGGGCGGCGCCTCGGGCTCGAGCGGCGAGATCTGGAGCGGCGAGTTGGCCATCGGCGTGGTGTTCTGGCCGATACCCGGGATCTGCGGTCGCCCACCGCCGAAGGCGCCCGCCGGGCTGCCGGCCACGCTGAGGACCGGATCCTGATTGAAGTAGACCGGCAGCGTGGCGTTCTCGAAGCCGTAGGAGATGGGGCTCTTGCGGTCCTCCCACGTGCTGCGCATGATCGACCCGCGCGCGAAGAGCTGCGCCGGCTGCTCGATTGTGACCCCGGGGGTGATGCCGTATTCGGGCAGGATGGTGGCCGTTGACCCTTCGGTAATCAGCGTCCCGCCCTCGCGAACGAACTTCACCAGCTCGAGCAGGCCCTCCATCCCCATGCCCCCGCGGATATCGTCGGCCTGATCGAGGGCGCCGAGGTTGGGCGTGCGGTCGGTCTTTCTATAGGGCAGCGGCGGCCCTTCGCCCTTGGCGATGCCGTTCACCTGCGCCTGGGCCGAGCCACCCACGTGCGGAAAGACGATGACGTCGTACTTCGCGCGCAGGTTGCCCTCGCGCAGTGTGATGTCGGAGAAGTAGGTGTAGGGCACCTGGTAGGTGTCCAGCGCCGCCCGCACCCACCCTTCATCCTGTGTGCGCTGCCAGGCGTGCACGTAGCCGATCCGCGGCACGTCCAGATCGTGGGTCTTGACGGAGGGCGGCGTGGCGATGGCCCAGGCCGAGAGCCCCAGTTGCTTCAGAGATGGTTCGATGGCCGCCCGATCCGAGCCCGACACGATGAACGCACCTGCGCGGAACTTCCGGCCGTTGGCCTCGAAGTCCTCTTCGGCCGCCTGCATCTTCACCGCCGCATGCGCAAAGCGGAACTTCATCAGGTTGTTGTCGGTCGTGTGCTCGACGACGATCGTTCCGCCGATGCCTTCAATCCCGCCGGGCGCGACGGCATCGGTGGTGAGCCTCGTCATGGGCTGGCCGAAAATCGACGGGTCGGATACGGCCTGCAGCCGGACGTTGCGCATGTACTGGAACGTCCAGCCGGTGTCGTCGTACGGCCGCGGGTTCGCCGGCGGGTAGTTCTGCACCGCGAAGTACATCTCGGCCAGCGTGCGGTACGGCTGGTCGCCGCGGATGATGTAATCCCCGGCCGCGACCGACACATTACCGGCCTTGAACGCGCTCGAGGCGCGGTGGATCTCGAGTCCCTGGCGCCGCAGCTCGTTCACGGCATCGGCGGCGTCGGCCTTGCGGTACTGGCCGGCGGGAACGACCCAGGCGTTGACGGGGCCCGTCTTCCCTTCCTCGATCGATCGCTTGTTCTTCAGCCAGTAGTTCTCGAGGTAGGTGTCCTTGTTCTTCGCGACGTGGTTGAGCGCGATGAGCACGGCCGACTGCTGGATGTTGGTGTTGTTGCGCGGCCCCCACTTGATGGACGGGAGCGGCGGGTTGGGCCGGAACCACTCGCGGCTCGTCGTGGTCGCGCCCGCGCGGGCCTCGTAGTTGTCCGGACCATAGCTCTGCACCTCGTAGAACCGGCCGATGGCGTTGTGCGAGTGCGCGATGAAGAACATGTAGTTGGGCACCCAGCCGTCGTAGAACCCGTAGGTCCACACGCCCGGCACCCCGCGCTTGGTCATCTCCATCACTTCGGTCTTGGCGAGCAGCCACCATTCGTCCACCGTGATGGGGTCGAGCGCCTCGTTGTAGGGCCCCGTGCCGGTGGAGGCGTAGAGATAGGTCTGGGCCTCGTGCAGGTCGTGCATGATGGTGGGCTTCCACTCGTTCTGCACGCGCGTCACCGCCTTGGTGAGCTCCAGGAACTGGCCCATGCCGTCGCGGTTGTTGTCGTGGGCGACGTACTTGCCCCAATACATCAGCGGCAGGCGGGCGGCACCCTCGGGCCGCGACTTGTTGAAGTAGTAGGTGTCCACCTGCTTCTCACGCCCGTCCACTTCGATGACCGGCGTGATGAAGGTGATCACGTGGTTCCGGATCTGCTGTACGAACGGCGTCTCCTCGACGATGAGGCGATAGGCGAGTTCCTGGAGCATCTCGGGGCCCCCGTTCTCCGGCGAGTGGATGCCGCTGGTCAGCCAGTAGATGGGCTTGGCCGTCTGCAGCAGCTGCCGTGCCTCGGCCTCGGTCGTCGTCCGCGGGTCGGTGAGTCGCACCAGCATGTCCTTGTACTTCGGCAGGTCACGAATGGTGGCCTCGTCGGCAATCGCCAGCAGCACCAGGTCGCGCCCTTCCTCGGTCTTGCCGATTCGCCACAGTTTGGCACGCGCGGAAGCCTGATCCAGCGCCTCGAAGTATCGATAGATGTCCTTCGCATACGTCAGCTCGCCCGGCGTGCCCACGATGCGGCCGTGGAACTTGAGAGGTGTGGGGACGGTGGCGGACGCGGGCAGGTGATCCACCAGCTCGGTGCTGATGCGCGGGTCTTGCAGGTATTCCTTGATCTTTGCCGTGTACTCCGCGTCGACTGCCTGCGGCGCGCGGGCGGAGGATGGGGCCCGCGGCGAGGTGGACGGCGCGGGAGCGGCGGACTGCGCCACCGGGGCGGCGGGCGTGAGCGCGCCAAGCGTCAGTGCGAGAGTGGCAGCAAACATCGTGCGGGTGGCCGTCATGAATCTCCTCCTGGGGGCCCGTGGCACCGGCGCGGGCCCGTGGAATCGTATCGCTGCGAGGCGTCGCGGATTGACACCGGATGTCTTCCCGCGTTCCGGCCGTCGGCGCGACATCAAGACCTTCGAGACGCTGCTCCGCGTCGATAACCGCGATCGAACGCTCGCCCTGGTGGCCGCAGCGGGCGGCGTCCCTCGCCTGACCGCGTGAAGAGCTCCACCGCGCTCGACGTGGTGGAGTTGTATCCGTACGTGCCCTACGTGCAGTACCTGCTACCGGGCTCCATCACGATGTCGATCTTCATGATCGTGATGATTGGCGGCGGCACCATCTTCATCGACGGCAAGGCCGCGGGCTGCACGAAGGCTACCTCGTGACGCCGATCACCCGGCTCGAGCTGGTCGTGCGCGAGGTGCTCGAACCGCGGATGCGCCACCTGAGCGGCCTGGTCGCGGAAATCGCCGGCCGGCCGGAGCAATTCCGGTGGGCCCACCGCGGGTTCCGACCCGTCAGCGGCCAGGGGACACCGCTTCCTCTGGAGGGGACAGGCGCGGCGACGCTTCCTCTGCAGAATCCAGCTAAACTGGCCACTTCCGGACGCGCGCATACCGGGTACGACCCTTGCTGCACGTGTGGGTGGACTAAGGAGCCTCGCATGGGTATCAACAAGCTGGTCTTTGCGGCGTTGACCGTCGGGTGCCTGGCGGCCGCCGGGCTGGGCGGGTTCCTCGCCGTCCGCTTCGGGCAGCCAGCCGCCTCGGCTGAAGCGCCGGTGGCGGCACCCGCGTCAGCCCCGGCCAGCTCCACCCCGGCCGCGGTCACCGAATCGGAGGGCGTGATCACACCCATCCCGGCGCCTGCGCCAGCCCCGCCCGTGGCCGAGGCGCCCCGCTCGGCTCCGCGTGCGGCCGCTCCCGCGCCGCGACCCAGCCGAAGCACTCCCGTGAGCCGTCCCACCGCTCGCGAAGAAGGCCGCCGCGCATCAGCCGCGCCGTCACCGGCACCGCCCATCGCCTCGGCACCGCCGCCCAGGCCCGAGAACACCGGTTCGATGTGGGAAACCCGTCCGCCGGTCGCCGCCGAGCGACCGCCCGTCGTCGAAGAGCCGGCGCCGCCCGCCGCGCCGCCGGCGCCCGAGTTCCTCGACCTCCAGGTCCCGGCCGACTCGGTGCTGGGGCTCCAGGTCGAACGCACTGTCACCAGCGACCTGGCGCGGGTTGAAGACAAGGTGAGCGCGCGCGTCACCCGCGACGTTCGCGTTGCCGGCCGCATTGCCATCCCCGCGGGATCCATCGTCACCGGCTCGGTCACCGACGTGGATCGCGGCGGCAAGATGAAAGGCAAGGCGCGGCTAGCCGTGCGGTTTCATACCGTGACGCTGGCAGACGGCTCGCAACTGGCCATCCGCACCGATACCGTCGTGCGCGAGGGACAGTCGCCGTCTGGCGAAACGGCTGCCAAGGTGGGCGGCGCCACCATCGGCGGCGCCATTCTGGGAGCAATTCTCGGCGGCGGGAAGGGCGCGGCCATCGGCGCCGGCGTCGGCGCGGGCGCCGGCACGGCGGCGGCCATGACCAACGATCGAAACCCCGCCACGCTGCCGGCGGGCGCCAGCATCACCGTCCGCGTGCAGGAGCCGGTTACGGTGACGGTGCAGAAGGAGTAGACCACGTCGGGCAGGGAGTATCATGAGGTTCTTTGGAAGGGTCCCCATGCGCGTGAGTGCTGCCGTTGCCATTGCCGTCGTCGCCACCACCGCGTTTGCCGTCGCACAGGAAAAGCAGACGCGCGCGGGCATCACGAACTACACGAGAGTCGATGCCGTCGTCGCCTGCGGCGGAGCAACGGAGACCGCGGCCCTGGAGGGGCTGAAGGCCGACGGGTTCAAATCGGTGGTCAACCTGCGGCTGTCCGACGAGCGCGGCGCCAACGTGGAGGAGAACGAGGCCAAGGCCAAGGAACTCGGGCTCAACTACTTCCATCTGCCCTTCTCGCGTGAGTCCCCAGATCCGGCCATCGTCGACCAGTTCCTCACGGTCGTGTCGGACGAGGCTAACCAGCCGGTGTTCATTCACTGCGCGTCGGGGAGCCGTGTTGGTGCCGTGTGGCTCGTCAAACGCGTGCTGCAGGACGGCTGGTCGATAGAGGAGGCCACGACCGAGGCCAAGCTGATTGGCCTGTCGGCTCCCGGCCTGGAAAAGTTCGCGCTCGAGTACATCGCGTCGCACCAGAAGCAGTAGCGCCGCGCGGTCTCGCGCGCAGGGGGCGGCTGAAGGCCGCCCGCCGGTAGTTCGCCCGTTCTCGCCGGTCTGGCATCACTTCTGCTCCACTTCGGGCGGGGAGCCTCCCTCTTCAGGTAAATCGTTGGTTTTTCAGACACGGAGGGAAATTTTTATGCGGATTCGTACTCTCTCGATGCCACTGTTCGGCGTGCTGGTGCTCCTGGCGGCGCCGATGCCCGCGCGAGCGCAGCAGACCTTTCTCACGCCATATGTGGGCAGTTCGTTCAACTCCACCTTCGACGACTACGACTTCGGGACCAAGCTGCACTACGGAGCGGCCATCACCTGGCTTGGCCAGGGCGGGCTCGGATTCGAGGTCGACCTCGGGTATGCGCCGACGTTCTTCGAGCCGGGCAAAGATGACTTCCTGGACTTCCAGTCCAAGGGCAGCGTCGTCACCATGATGGGCAACCTCGTCCTGGGCGGCGGCGGGAAGGGCATCCGGCCGTACGCGTCGGGCGGCATCGGGCTGATGCGCACGCACATCCAGGACGTCTCGGAGCTGTTCGATTACAAGGACAACGGCTTCGGCGTCAACCTCGGCGGCGGCTTGCGCGGAGGCGCCGGCCCCATCGGGATCAGGGGAGACATTCGATATTTCCGTCAGATCAGCGATCTCACTCCGATCCGGGACTTGGAACTGGGCGACTTCTCGTTCTGGCGAGCCAGCGTGGGAGTGTCGTTCGGATTCTGATGCCGGCGTGACACCACGAGGGTCCCGAGGGCCGCTTCGCGCGGCCTTTCGGGACCCTCGTGGCGACCCCGCGCGCGTTTGACAGGTCCGGCGCGGTCGGGCGATACTTCTCGGTCGTTAGCGTGGCGATTTCTGCTGACTTGATGGGCCGCGCCCGCCGGGACCTCCCGGCGGCCACTTCTATCTAAGTCGCGAGCGAGCCCGCGACCGATGGTCAGCGGGCTTTTTTGTTGAAGAGGCACTCTCATGTCGCAGTTCACGTTCTCGTCCGAGTCGGTTTCCGAGGGCCATCCCGACAAGGTGTGTGATTACATTTCCGACTCGGTCCTGGACGCCTGTTTCGCCCAGGATCCGAAGAGCCGCGTGGCCTGCGAGACGCTCGTCAAGAGCAACCACGTCGTGCTGGCCGGGGAGATCACCACCAACGCCGTCCTGGACTACGACAAGATCGTGCGCCAGGCCGTGAAGGAAATCGGGTACACCGACACGAGCGAGCCGTTCTGCGACACGACGTTGAAGCTCGTGTCCCTCATCACCACCCAGTCCAACGAGATCAGCCAGGGCGTGACCGCGGCCACCAGCCAGAGCGGAGATCAGGGTGCGGGCGACCAGGGCATCATGTTCGGTTACGCCACCGACGAGTCGGACGAGATGATGCCGCTGCCGATCCTGCTGGCGCACAAGCTCACCTACGGACTCGCCCAGGACCGCAAGGCGGGCAAGGTGGACTTCCTCCGGCCCGATAGCAAGTCGCAGGTGTCGGTAGTATACGAAGACTACCAGCCCAAGGCCGTCTCGGCCGTCGTCGTGTCCACGCAGCACACGCCCGCGGCCGACCAGAGACTGATCACCGAGTACGTGCGCGAGGATCTCGGCCCACGCGTGTTGGGCCAGTGGTGGAGCACGACCGCGCCACTCTACGTGAATCCGACCGGCAGCTTCACGCACGGCGGCCCTTCGGCCGACGCTGGCGTGACCGGCCGCAAGATCATCGTCGACACCTACGGCGGCTGGGGCCGTCACGGTGGTGGCGCCTTCAGCGGCAAGGATCCCTCCAAGGTGGATCGCAGCAGCGCGTACTTCTGCCGCTACGTCGCCCGCCAGGTGGTGTCGGCGGGTCTGGCCAGGCGCGCCGAGCTGCAGGTGGCCTACGCCATCGGCCTGGCACAGCCGGTGTCGATCAAGGTCGACACCTTTGGCACCGGCGACGACTGTGCCGCGGCGGACTTCGTGCGGACCAACTTCGACTTCCGCCCGCGCGCCATCATCGAGGCGCTCGACATGCTGCGCCCCATCTATCGCCAGACGACCAACTACGGCCACTTCGGGCGGCCGGGTCTCCCCTGGGAAACGACGACCATGGCGGTGGCGGCGAAGTAACCGCCCCGCCGCAGGACGCACGTTGCGAGGGCCTCGCGTGCACGCCGCACGCGAGGTCCTTGTCGTTTGGCACCCTACTTCAACTGAAACGTCTTAGACACCCTTACACGGAGAACGGGCCCACCCGGTTTCCTTGCGCGGCGATTGACGAGTGCTGCTGCCGGGAGACATGGAGCGCCGGGGCTTTAGTCGGAGGACATGGAGTGCCGGGCTTGTGGTCGGGGGGGGGGCGCATGGAGCGCCGGGGCTTCAGCCCCGGCGGCACCAGCGTAGACTCCGTTCTCGCGGTATCACATGCCGGGTCATCGCCATCTCTCGAGGGTCGGCGTACCGGCGCTGTCGCCGGGCGGGCGGCTGGTGGCGTTCACGGTGCGCGAGACCAACTGGGACGACAACGCCGGCCGTCCCGCCCTCAGTATTCGTCGAAGATTCGCTGGACCTCGCGCGGGTCCTTCGTCCTGGTCAGAGCCAGCATCAGCAGGATGCGCGCCTTCTGAGGCAGCAAGTGCTGCACGACGACCATCGGCGGGAGACGCTGCGTGGCCCCGGGGCGGGCTGGGCCGCCCTGTCCCGTGTCGGCCACCGGCGGAGGCCTGCTGAATCCCCCCGCCACGTGATCGCCGGAGGGGAAGGCCTGAACCAGCACGATGCCCCGCTGCCGAATCTCAGTGAACGCCGCGCGCTCGGTGGGTGAGAACCCGGTGGTCGCTGCCACCACGCCCTCGGTGTCGTCGCCGATCCGCGGGCCATCACCGCCCGGATACGAAAAGACCAGCTCGACCTTGGGCAGGGTCTCGATGGTGTTCACGTCGAACTCGGTGGTCGTCCCGTGGCGACGGGTGGGCTGGAAGAAAAACTTGGGCCCGCCGCCCGCCACGATGCCAAGCATGCCCATCTCGCCAGTGCTGAACCCACCGGTTCGCGGATAGAGCTTGCGGCTCTCGCGCGCGGACAGGATGCGATCGTCCATCACCACCATGACGCCCATGCCGAGCGCCTCGCGCGAGGCCGCCGTGCGTACGGCGGCCAGCAGGTTGATGGGACCGTCGGGGCTGATGCCCGTCGCCGGCCGTTGCGCGCCCACCACCACCACGGGTCGGTCGGACTTCACCGTCAAGTACAGGAAGAACGCCGTTTCCTCGAGCCGGTCGGTGCCGTGCGTGACCACGACCCCGGCCACGTCGTCGCGCTGGGCAAGCAGCCGGTTGATGCGCCTGGAGAGGGCGAGCCACTGCGATGGCAGGATTTCGGTGCTGGCCACGTTCGAGAACTGCTCGGTCTCGACTTCGGCGAAGCGGCCAACCTCGGGAACGCTCTGCACGATTTCGTTCACGCTCCGGGTGCCGGCGCGATACGCGCCGAGCGTCCCGGGTGCGTCCTGGACACCGGCGATCGTGCCGCCCGTCGCGATGACCATCACCCTGGGCAGGGCCGGCTGCGGCACCGGCTGCGGCTGGGCCGCCGCGGGCAGGGCGACGAACAGGAACAGTGCCAGGGACCATCGGGGCATGGAGCGAATCCTAACGTACCGGGTACAATCCTCCCGTCACCCATGACCGATACGCACGACCACCCGTCACGCATCGTCTACTGGCACCGCGAGCTGCCGCCGGTCCACGCCGAGGTACTCGACGAACACGTCGTCGAGGCGACGAGCGGCCGCGTGCAGGGTACTCTGTCGCATCGCGACGAGCTCTGGGATCGGTGCCACGCGCAGCTGATGGCGGCGACACGGGAACGCATCGAGCAGGAAGTGGCGCGTCTCGGCGGCCACTACGCGCACGTGCTCGACGAATCCATCGACAGCCGCCACGACGATGCCACGTGCGAGGCGTGGCTGCATGGCCGGTTCACCTACGTGCTGTATCGCGAACCGCCGGCGGGGCCTGCTTGACTGGCCGCCCGGGCACACCGCCCGCCTTCGTGGCTCGCCGGAGCCGAGACCGGGGCAACCCGGCGTCAGGATCCGGCCCCAGGTGAGCGCTGCGAGGGGGCCTCGAACAGCCACTCCAGCATCGTCCCGGCCCGGTCGGCCCACGCGGCCTCGCTGTGGGTCGCGCCTGGGTACTCCGCGTAGTGCAAATCCTGATTGGGCTTCCAGCCGGCGCCGACCAGCGCGGCCTTCAGCAGGCGGGCATCGTCGAGCCCGCGGCGGCCCTCGGCCGTGCCCATGTCCACCCAGATGCGCAGGGAGGGTTTGGGACGGGCGGCACGGACGGTCTTGAGAATCACGCGGCGATCCCACCAGACCGACGGCGACATCACCGCCAGCCGGCCGAAGACGTCGGGCCGCGCCAGGCCGATGTGCAGCGAGACGAGCGCACCCAGCGACGAGCCGCCAAGTCCGGTGGCGCTGGGCCCGGAACAGGTCCGGTAGGTGCGATCGATGAACGGCTTGAGCTCTTCGATGAGAAACCGTCCGTAGTCGTCCGCCTGTCCGCCACCGAGCCGCGCGTCGGATGTGGGTGTGTACTCGTGGATGCGCGAGTGGCCGGTGTTGCAGACGCCCACGATGATGAGCGGTGCGAGCAGGCCGGCGCCAATCAGGGTGTCTGCCGTCTCGCCCAGGCGCCAGTGTTGACCCTTGATGTGGGCCGTCTCGGGATCGAACAGGTTCTGGCCGTCCTGCATGTACAGCACCGGGAGAGGCTGGGCGCCGTCTTCGTAGCCCGGGGGCAGGTAGACCACCAGATCCCGGTCGGGGGTGAGGATGGAGGACGCGAACCGCGGGTGGCGGCGCAGCGTTGGGGCCGGCGCGGTCATGTCGTCTGCGGGGATGGCTTCAGTATAGGATGCTCAGCGGCGGGTTTCCCCCAATCCGACCGGTGGCGCCGCTCCAGGCGCGACTGGGCCAACCGGCCACCGGCGGCCACCGCGTACTCACCGTGAGGAGCTCATGAAGAAGATCGGCGTGTTGTTCGGGATGGAGAACACGTTCCCCGTGGCGCTCGTCGAGCGGATCAACGCCATGGAGGTGCCGGAGGTCCTCGCCGAGTTCGTGCAGGCGAGGGCGGCGCGCATGGCCGAACCCTGCGGCTATGAGGTGGTCATCGACCGCATCTCGCACGACATCCCGTTCTACCGGACGTGGCTGAAGAACGCGGTGCTGACCGGCACGCGCGTCATCAACAACCCCTTCTGGTGGAGTGCGGACGACAAATTCTTCAACTACGCACTGGCGTCGAAGCTGGGGGTGGCGGTCCCCCCGACGGTGGTACTGCCGCACAAGGAGCATCCGACCGGCACCACGGACCGCTCGATGCGCAATCTCGAGTACCCACTCGACTGGCCGGGCATCTTCGACTACATCGGCTTTCCGGCGTTTCTCAAGCCCTTCGACGGCGGCGGGTGGCGCGACGTGCACCGGGTGACCACGCCCGAGGAGTTCTACCGCGCCTACGACCAGACCCGTGACCTCTGCATGACGCTGCAGCGCGGCGTCGATTTCAACGAGTACTTCCGCTGCTACGTCGTCGGGCAGGAGAAGGTGCACATCATGCCGTACGATCCGCGCCTTCCGTTCCACGAGCGGTACCTGAAGCACCCGCCGGTCTACTCCGAGGCGCTGCTCGACCGCGTCGAGCGCGACTGCCTCACGCTGTGCCGGGCGCTCGGCTACGACCTGAACACGGTGGAGTTCGCCGTGGAGAACGGCGTGCCCTACGCCATCGACTTCATGAACCCGGCGCCCGACGCCGACCTGCACTCGGTGGGCCAGACGAATTTCGAGTGGATCGTCAACGCGGTGGCCGAGCTGGCGGTCAGGTGGGCCGTTGAGCCGACGCCGCCGGCCGAATACCGGTGGGCGGAGTTCCTGCGAGGGTGACCGGGGTGGGTCTCCATATGAAGCCTTCCTTCACCGTCGGGATCGAGGAGGAGTACCAGACGATCGATCCAGAGACGTTCGATCTGCGCTCCCACATCAACGCCGAGATCATCGCGAAAGGCAAGCGCCAGCTCGACGAGCAGGTCAAGTCCGAGATGCACCAGTCGGTGGTCGAGGTCGGTACCGGCGTCTGCCGCAACATGAAGGAAGCGCGCGCCGACATCGTCAACCTGCGGCGCTCGATGGTGGCGCTGGCTCAGGCCAACGGCCTGCTGCTGGTGGCGGGCGCGACGCACCCGTTTGCTGACTGGCGGGTGCAGGACATCTATCCGGACGAGCGCTACCGGCAGGTGGTCGAGGACATGCAGCTGGTCGCGCGGTCGAACCTCATCTTCGGCCTGCACGTGCACGTGGGCATCGAAGACCGCGAGACGACGATTCATCTGATGAATCAGATTCGGTACTTCCTGCCGCACCTGCTGGCGCTGTCGGCCAACTCGCCCTTCTGGATCGGCATGAACACCGGGCTCAAGTCGTACCGCTGCAAGGTGTTCGACAAGTTCCCCCGCACCAACATCCCCGACACCTTCACCAGCTGGGCCGACTACGAGGGCTTCGTGAACCTGCTGGTGCGCACCGGGTGCATCGACAACGCGAAGAAGATCTGGTGGGACGTGCGGCCGCACCCGTTCTTCTCGACGCTCGAGGTGCGCGTCTGCGACATCCCGATGAGGGTGGACGAGACGCTGGCCATCGCCGCGCTCATCCAGGCCACCGTAGCGAAGCTGTACAAGCTGCACGCGCGCAATCAGGCATACCGCGAATACAGCCGGTCTCTGATCATGGAGAACAAGTGGCGCGCCTCGCGCTACGGGCTGGACGGCAAGCTCATCGACTTCGGCCTGCAGACGGAGGTGCCCGAGCGGGCGCTGATTCTCGAGTACCTCGACTTCGTGGACGACGTAGTGGACGAGCTCGACTGCCGGGAGGAAGTGGCTTACATCGAGACCATGCTCGAACGGGGCTCCGGGGCCGATCGGCAGCTCAAGGTGTTCGAGGAGACGGGCGACCTCAGGGCCGTCGTGGCGTACATGGTCGGCGAGACCAGGGCCGGATTGTAGGTCGAGCCATGATTCCGTCGCGACGCCGGCGCTTCAACGACGCGTGGACTGCGGAAGGTTACGGTCAGGTGCTCGGCGCCATCGTCGAGGCGGCCGGTACCGCCCCTGAGTTTCCGGTGTCGGAGACGCCCGTCTTCTTCACGAGACGGTTCGTCGACGAGCTCGCCGAGACCGGGGCCGCACTGATCCGGCAGCTCGACAGCCCGAACCTGATGGCGGCCGCCAGCCACGCCGTCCCCGCGCGCTTCTCGGGTCCCAACGAAGATCCGGTTCCTCAGTTCGTGCAGGTGGACTTCGGCCTCGTGCGCGGCGCCGACGGCACCCTGGAGCCGCGTCTCGTCGAACTGCAGGCTTTCCCGTCGCTCTACGGCCTGCACCGCATGCTGGGCGAGGCGTATCGAGACGCCTTCGCCCTGCCGGCCTCGCTCGGCGTCTACCTCGGCGGCCTCGACCAGGCCTCGTACGACGCCCTGATCGGCAGCGCCATTCTCGGCGGCCACGATCCGCTGGAGGTCGTGCTGATGGAGATCGAGCCGCGTCGCCAGAAGACGTGGCCCGACTTCGCGATCACTGAGCGCGTGTGGGGCGTGCGGGCCATCGACACCTCCGCCGTGCGGCGCGTCGGGCGCGAGCTTTTCTACGACCGCGACGGACGGCTCGTGCGCATCCGCCGCATCTACAACCGCGTCATCCCCGACGAACTGGATCGCAGGGGCGTGGAACTCCCCTTCGACTATCGCGACGATCTCGACGTGGAGTGGGCCGGCCACCCGGCGTGGTACTTCCGGATCAGCAAGTTCTCGATCCCGTGGCTGCGCCATCCGTGTGTGCCGAAGACCTGGTTCCTCCACGAGATCGACCGCCTGCCGGACGATCGAGCTCAGTACGTGCTCAAGCCGCTGTTTTCGTTTGCGGGCGGCGGCATCATCTTCGCCCCAACCGACGCCGACATCGCCGCGATTCCAGAGGAGGACCGCCCGAGCTACATCCTGCAGGAACGCCTCGCCTTCGAACCGGTGATCGAGACCCCGTTCGGACCGACACAGGCGGAAATCCGCATCATGTACGTGTGGACCGACGAGCTGCGGCCGGCCGTCCCGCTCATCCGGATGGGACGCGGCAAGATGATGGGCGTGGATCACAACAAGGGCCTCAAGTGGGTGGGCGCATCGGCCGCTCTCATCGAGGACGGCGGGTGAGGCGGTGGTCGGGCGTGGCCATGGCCGTGGCCGCCGTGGCCGTGTCCACCGGCGTCGGCTTCGGCCTCCAGACCCTCGTACCCACGGCCGCACTCGGATTCCTGCTTTTCGTACCGCCCATCCTGGTGGCCGCCCTCCACGGCGGGTACTGGCCGGCCGTGCTGGCCACGCTGCTCGGGGGCGCCTCGGCGGAGTACTTCTTCTATCAGCCGTACTTCAGGCTGCGCTGGGCGGGAGAAGACATCTACCCGCCCCTCATCTACGTGCTCATCGGCCTCGGCATCGCGGTACTCGCGGGAAGGCTGGCCGTGGCCCGCGCCGACGTGCAGCGTCGTGAAGGCGAGTTCGAGACGCTGTTCCGCCTCACCCCGGTCGGCATCGGCGTGGCCACCGATCCCGAGTGCCGTAGCATCTCGGTGAACCCCGCCTTCGCCGAAATGCTGCGCATCGACACCAGCTCGAACGCGTCGCTCTCGGCCACCAACCCGGGCGACCGGCCCGACTTCGTGGTACAGCGGGAGGGGCAGCCCGTTGCCACCGAGGACCTGCCCCTGCAGCTTGCCGCGCGCAGCGGCGTCGAGGTGAAGAACATCGAGCTCGACGTCGTGCACCCGGACGGCTCGGTGGTGTCGCTGTACGAGTTCGCCGCGCCGCTCTTCGACGACGAAGGTCACGTGAGAGGCGCCGTGGGGGCGTTTCTCGACATCACCGAGATCAAACGGGCCGGCGAACGGCTGGCGCGCCTGGCGCGCGAGAACGAGGAACTGTACCGGCAGGCACAGGAAGCCAACCGGTTGAAGGACGAGTTCCTCGCCACGCTCTCGCACGAGCTCCGCACGCCGTTGAACGCGCTGCTCGGCTGGATCCAGCTGCTCAGGTCGGGGCAGCTCCCGCCCGAGAAGCGCGAGCGGGCGCTGGTGGCCATCGAGCGGAGCGCCCAGCTGCAGGCGCAGCTGACCTCGGACCTGCTGGACGTGTCGGGCGTCATCACCGGCAAGCTTCGATTGCGGCTCGAGCCCACGTTCGTGGCCTCGGTCGTCGACGACGTGATGGAGTCGCTCGGACCGGCTTCGGAGTCGAAGGGCGTAGTGTGCCGCCATGACGTACGCGTGAGCGAAGCCCTGCTGCTCGATGGCTCGCGCGTGCAGCAGATTCTGGCCAACCTGGTCGGCAACGCGATCAAGTTCACGCCGCGCGGGGGATCGGTGGACGTGGACGTGGGACTCGAGGACGAGGAGCTCGTCCTGCGCGTGCGCGACAGCGGGGTGGGGATCGCGCCCAAATTCCTGCCGCACGTGTTCGAGCGTTTCCGCCAGGCCGATTCGGGCGCCGCGCGTCCCTTCGGCGGGCTCGGCCTCGGCCTCTCCATCGTCAAGGAGCTGACCGAGCGCCACGGCGGGCAGGTGACCGCCCACAGCGCGGGCGCGGGCACGGGCGCGACGTTCACCGTGCGCATCCCGGCCCGCGTGGCCGGAGGACGCCGGGCCGGTGCCGCGCGCCGGGCCGGGGGAGACGCCTGACGCGACCCGACACGAACACCGCCGCGCTCCCGCGCGACGTCGCGCCGTCGCGCCGTCAACCCGGGAGGACTGTCGCCGGTGCCCCGGCCTCCACCACGCGCCCGTCATCGAGACGCAGCACACGGTCCGCGATCTCGCGCATCTCGCGCGGGTCGTGCGTGACGTAGACCATCGGCACGTGAGTTTCGCGGCGTATGCGCAGGAGGTACGGCAGGATGCGGTCTTTGCGGCCGCGGTCGACGGCCGCCAGCGGCTCGTCGAGCAGCAGCAGCTGTGGGCCCGACATCAGCGCCCGGGCGATGGCAACCCGCTGGCGCTCGCCCCCTGACAACTCGCCGATGCGGCGGCCCAGCAGGTGCGCAATCTCGAGCGTGGCGGTGATGTGGTCCAGCTGGCGGCGGGGGCCCGACGCGCCGTCAGCCGGCTGCCGCCGGCCGTAGTCGACGTTGCCCCGCACGTCGAGGTGAGGAAAGAGTGCGACGTCCTGCGGCACGTAGCCGACACGGCGCCGGTGCACCGGCACGTCGAGGCCGGCATCGGTATCGACGAGCCAGGCGTCGGCCACGCGCACGCGTCCATGGTCGGGCGCGCGCAGCCCGGCGATCACCTCCAGCAGCGAGGTCTTGCCACTGCCCGAGGGACCGAAGAGACCCAGCACCTCCACCGATGCCGCATCGGCCACGTCGAGCGTGAACGGCCCCTGGGTCAGCGTGATGTCGAACTCGAGGCGGATCACGCAGGCAGCCGCCTCCGCTGGACGAGGTTGGCGACCAGCATGGCCCCGAAGGCCAGGGCGATGGATACGAGCAGCAGGCGCGACGCGTCGGCGTCGCGGCCCGACTCGGTGAAGTTGAAGATCGCCACGGCGAGCGTCTGCGTCTGGCCGGGGATGCCTCCCGCCACGACGATGGTGGCGCCGAATTCGCCGAGTGCCCGGGCAAATCCGAGGATGGCGCCGGCGAGAATGCTGCGCGCGGCCAGCGGCACCGTGATGGTGGCGAACACGCGCCAGGGCCCGGCGCCCAGCGTAGCGGCCACGCGCTCGTAGCGCCGGTCCACTTGTTCGAGGCCCGCTCGCACCGTGAGGACGATGAGCGGAAAGCTCATCACCGCCATGGCGACCACCACGGCCTTCCAGGTGAAGACGACGTGGATGCCCAGCGCGTCCAGGGTCCGGCCCACGACGCTGTTGAGCCCGAAGAACTGCAGCAGCAGGAAGCCGGTCGCCACCGGCGGCAGCACGAGCGGCAGGGCGAGCAGCGTCTCGACGATGGGCTTGCCCGGAAACGACCGGCGGGCCAGCACCCAGGCCGCCGCGACGCCCAGCGGCAGGGCCACGAGCGTGGAGAGCACGCCCATCAGGGCCGTGAATGCCGCGATGTTCCAGGCGCTGGGCTCCATCATTCAGGACGCACCATGGCGAAGCCGGCGGCCTCGAACAGGGCCCGGGCGGCGGGCGAGGACAGGAACCGGACGAAGAGCGCGGCCTCGGCCTCGCGCGCGCCGCGCACCACGGCGGCCGGATATCGGATGAGCGGTGAATCGGCGGCGGGGACCGCATAGGCCACGACGACGTCCGGGGCGGTCTTCGCATCGGTCGCAAAGACGACGCCCGCGTCCACGCGACCCGCCCGCACGGCGGCCAGCGCCGCCCGTGCGGTGACCGTGGGCACCACCTTCGGCGCGACCTCCGTCCAGAGCCCGATCCGCTCGAGCCACTGGCGCGCGTAGACACCGGCGGGCACGCTGTCGGGGTTGCCAAGGGCCACCCGGCGCACATCGGGCCGCGCCAGGTCGCGGGGTTGGAGCGGCTGGCTCGCGCGCCGGCCCGGAACGATCACGACGAGCGTGTTCGACAGCAGGTCGTGGATCGAGTCGGGCACCAGGCGTCCCGATGCGGCGGCCACGTCCATCTGCGCGCGGTCGGCGCTGAGGAACACGTGCACCGGGGCGCCCTGCGCAATCTGCCGGGCCAGAATGTTCGAGCCGGCGGCGTTGACGGTGATGCCGGGGCCGCCCTGGGCCTGCCAGGCGCGACCCACCTCGGCCATCACGTCCGACAGGCTCGACGCCACGCTCACGGTGAGCGGCTGCGCAGGGGCGCCGGCCGGGAGTGCGGCGGAGGCGAGCGTGGCCACGGCCACGCAACTGAACCATCTCATTCAGTCCGATTCTAGTCATTTTCGTATACGATAGCAGCCGAATCATGCTGCGCGTGCCCGCACCACCACGCCGGAGGCGGCGGCCTTGAGCGACCTGCTCACCGTGAGGGCCGCGGCCGAGCGCCTGGGCGTTGCGTACTCGACGCTCAAGCAGTGGATCTACGACGGCACCGTGCGCACGGTGCGGACGCGGGGCGGGCACCACCGGCTGAGCGAGCTGGAGGTGCAGCGGCTGCTCCTGTCGGGAGACGCGGGCCCGGCGCCCCGGGCCGCGCGAACGCGGACGAAGGCCGGAGGCGCGAAGGCGCGCGCGGTGGCTGCGGGCGCGAAGGGTTCGCTGGTGGTCATCAGCGCGCGCAACCAGCTTCGGGGGGTGGTCGAGGAGGTGCGGGGCGACGGGCTGCTCGTGCAGGTCCGCCTGCGCATCGGCGACCAGCGGCTGACGGCGGTCATCACGCGGGACGCGGTGGCCGAGCTGAAGCTCAGGCGTGGCGACGAGGCCGTGGCGGTGATCAAGTCCACCGAGGTGATGATCGGGCGCAGCCGGTAGGGCGGGGCCTGGCGTCACCATCTGGTGGCATTTCAGCGGCCGATGACCTACAGTATGCAACCTAGAGATTGCACATGTCCGCGTCGACCACCGATCGCATCGAGAAGAGCGTCGTGCTGCGTTCGCCCCGCGCTCGCGTCTGGCGCGCCTTGTCGGACTCCGCGGAGTTCGGCGCCTGGTTCGGCGCCCGCTTCGAGGGGCCGTTCGTGGAGGGCCAGACCGCCCGCGGGCGCATCACGATTCCAGGCTACGACCACCTCACCGTCGAGATCGCCATCGTCCGGATGGAGACCGGGCGGCGCCTCTCGTACCAGTGGCATCCGTACGCCGTGGATCCCGCGGTGGACTACTCGGGCGAACCGATGACGCTGGTCGAGTTCAGCCTGGAAGACGAGGGCGCTGATACGAAGCTGACGGTGATCGAGTCGGGGTTCGACCAGATCCCGCTGGCGCGCCGCGCCGAGGCCTACCGCATGAACGAGGGCGGCTGGACGGCGCAGGTGAAGAACATCGCCGGCCATGTCGCGGCGAAGTGACCAGGCGGCCCGCAAGCTGGCCGGCGCCGCGCCGGTGTTCGCGGCGCTTGGCGACGTCACGCGGTTGGGGGTGGTGGCCCGGCTCTGCCAGGAGGGGCCGCAGTCGATCGCGCACCTGAGCGAGGGGGCGGGCGTCACGCGCCAGGCGGTGACCAAGCACCTTGAGGCGCTCTCCGCAGCCGGCCTGGTGCGCGACCACTGGTCGGGTCGGGAGCGGATCTTCCAGCTGGAGCCCCGGCGCCTGGAGTTGGCGCGTCGCGAACTCGATCGCATCTCGGATCAATGGGATGCGGCCATTGGCCGGCTCCAGGCTTTCATCGAAGAGGAGCAATAGGCGATGCGCGTTGACGCGATTCCAGGCGCTTTGTTGACGTATGGAGGGGTGAACTTCAGTTCCGCCTGAAAGGTCGCGGCAGACTCGCCGTATTCGCCTCCGTCAATCCGCCGCGATCGGCGCGGCCCGAAGATCGGCGGGGCCACGGGGCCGTCGTTCGTCTCCCGACGCCGTATACTGATACCTGCCTTTGAGCTAATCTCCGCTCCCACTCAATCGTGAGGTTTCTGTTGTCGCCAACACACGCACCTCGCATCCTGCGCGCCTCCGCCGTTTCCATCCTCTTCCTCTTCGGGATCTTCTCGATGCCCGCCGCGCGGGCACAGTCCAGGGCCGCCACCGCGCCGTACGATCCGCGGGTCACGTTCGCACCGCTGGCGCTGCCCGATCCCGTCAACCGCTATCGATCGAGCAGCGGCGCGCCCGGGCCCGACTTCTGGCAGAACGCCGTCGACTACGAGCTGCACGCGTCGCTCGACACCGCGGCCAGGCAGTTGCAGGCGACCGAGATCGTCACCTACACGAACCACAGCCCCGATGCGCTGACGAGTCTGTGGCTGCAGCTCGATCAGAACACGTATCGCAAGGATTCCCGCGCCCGGCTCATCGCCTCGGGCGGGCGCCGCGGACGCGGCGGACACGGTGCGCGCGCCGACGAGGCGCCCCAGGACACGACGACCGACGGGTTCGTGTTCGATTCCGTGGAGATCGAGTCGGGCTCACAGCGCGCGAAGGCCGACTACCTGGTGAACGATACCCGCATGCAGATCCGCCTCGGCCAGCCACTCGCAGGGCACGGCGGTGCGCTCAAGATCCACATCGTCTACCACTACCGGATCCCCGGTGTGTGGGGCGGCCGGACGTCCTGGGGCCGCTCGGAGAAGGGCGACATCTACGACATGGCCCAGTGGTACCCGCGGATGGCCGTCTACGACGACCTGCGCGGATGGGACACGCTGCCGTATCTCGGCAGCGAGTTCTACCTCGAATACGGGCACTTCGATTACTCCCTGACCGTCCCGTCCAACATGATCGTCGTCGGCTCGGGCGAGCTGGTGAACCCCAAGGACGTGCTCACCCAGACGCAGATCGATCGGCTCGCGCAGGCTCGCGCGAGCGACAAGACGATTTACATCCGGACGCCCGCGGAGGTGTCGGATCCCGCGAGCCGCCCGAAGCGGGACGGAACCCTGACCTGGCACTTCCAGATGGATCGCACGCGCGACGTCACCTGGAGCGCCTCGCCGGCGTTCGTGTGGGACGCCGCGCGCATGAATCTTCCGGGCGGCAAGACGGCGCTCGCCATGAGCGTCTACCCGCCGGAGAGCGTGGGGCCGGACGCGTGGGACAAATCCACCGAGTACGTGAAGGACACGGTGGAGCGGTTCTCGAAGCAGTGGTACCCGTACCCCTGGCCGGCGGCGGTCAGCGTCGCGGGCTTTTCGACCGGCATGGAGTACCCGGGGATGGTCTTCGACGGCATCACCGACAAGGGTGCGTTCCTGTTCTGGGTGACCGCGCACGAGATCGGCCACAACTGGTTTCCGATGATCGTCGGCTCGAACGAGCGCCGGCACGCCTTCATGGACGAAGGCTTCAACACGTTCATCGACATCGGGGAGTCGGCCGAGTACGCCGGCGGGAAGTACGGCCCGAAACGCGACTCGGAATATTCCGCGGGGGGCGAGCCGCCGGACATGATCCTGAAGGTGCTCGACAACCCGGTCGCACCAACGCTCATGGCACCGGCCGATTCCTACGGCGGCGCGCTCACGCATCCGGTCAGCTACTTCAAGAGCGCCTACGGACTGGTGCTGCTGCGCGAGCAGATCCTCGGCCCCGAGCGCTTCGACCGGGCTTTCCGCAAGTACATCGCCGACTGGGCGTTCCATCATCCATCGCCGTCAGACTTCTTTCGCGAGATCCAGAGCGAGGGCGGCGAGGATCTGAGCTGGTTCTGGCGCGGCTGGTACCTCAACAACTGGACCTACGACGTGTCGGTCGACACGATCGAGGGGTCGGAGGCGACGATCGGCAACCATGGGCAGCTCGTGCTGCCCACGACGGTCGAAGCGACCTTCCAGGACGGATCCACGTCGAGGGTGACGCTGCCAATCGAGACATGGCTCACGCAGGGCGTCTACCATTGGCGGCCTGCGAGCCCGTCGCCCATCGTGTCCGTCACGGTCGATCCCGACCACGTCCTGCCCGACGACGACCGCGCGAACAACACGAGGAAGAGCCAGTAGGACGCGCCATCATGGACTGCGAGCGCGCCGGCCTCGATGGCGACCCGGCGTGATTACCAGGCAGATGTCCTGCCTTGGGCGCAGGGGGTCGCTGGTTCGAATCCAGTCGCCCCCGCCACATCTTTCAGGAATCCTCACAAGTTATTCGTAGGGCGGGACTTCAGTCCCGCCGATCGGTCAGCCGGAAGTCATCGACTCCACGCGAATAGTGTTCGTTCCGGCATCGAGCGTCCCCACAACCTTCACCGTCTTCCCCGCCAACGCCTTCGGCGCGGCCTCGTCCGCGAGCGCGAGCGCGTAGATGTGCTCGCCGACCACCAGGACGTAGGCGGCGTCGTGCTCCTCGTGGCAGGCCACGGTGCATTCCGCATCGGTGGGCCCCATGCGCATCGCCGCGTGGCTGAGGCCGCACATCTCGTCCGACACGATGCCCGTGAACGTCTGGCTGGCCTGGCCGGCCGGTGCGGCACCGAGCATCGCGACGGCGACGAGGGCGCCGAGTAGCTTTCTCATGTGTTCCCCCTCGAGCTCATGGCCGCGGATTGTAGTCGATACGGGGCGGGGCCTTCGCCGTGGGCGCGGAGCCGTTCACCGGCCACGGAACGTCTCGGCGGAGCCCGGCGCAACGAAGTCGAGGGTCCGCTCGCCAGCCGTGCCCGACACGCGGTAGCGGCCGCGCATCCGCAGGAAGTCGAGACCCTCGGCCAGTGGCCCGTCCCGCATCGGCGTGCGGATGGCACTTTCGACATCGACATCGAGCCGGAAATCGGGCGAAGGGCTGTTCCCGCGCACGGTGATTCGGCTCGGCCGGCTCCGCGCCAGGTCGATGGCCTCCTCGATGCTCACGCGCGTGGTCTGGCGGAGAGGCCCCTCGGGACCCAGCACCATCAGGAAGCCGGGGATCCGGCTCGCGTCGGCAGCATCGGCTGGCGGGAACACCCGTCCATAGAGGATCGACAGGCCCTCGTGCTGGACCTGCCCCCATTGCCACGATACGCCCTCCCAGAAGCCCCAGTTGTGATCGTGGTAGCCAGTTCCGCCCGCCAGCGGCAGGACATCGCCGGCCACGCGGATCGTACCATCGAGCGTGCCCGACATCACCGTTGAGCCGGGGTGAGACCAGCCGTCAGGCCGAGGAGCAGGAGCGCCAGCGTCGAACGACCCGCAAAGCCTCGGGCGATTTCCATCGCGTCGGCCTACTGTATCAGGGCCGTCGCGCGTCGGCCTGGTGCTTGCGCTAGACTCGCCGCGTGGTGACAGCCCTTCTCATCGCGGCGGCCGTGGGCGCTGCGCCCGCCGACGCACTGGTGGACACGGCCTGGGTCGCGGCACACGCGAGGGATGCCGACGTGCGTGTACTGGACTTGCGGCGCTCGGGTTTTGCGGAGAGCCACGTTCCGGAGTCGCTGTGGCTCGATCCGGAATCGATTCGCGACGCGGCCAATCCGCCAACCTTCATGCTCGCGTTCCGGTGCACAAAACCTTCAAGCCCGCCGACCAGCTTCGAGCGATCTACGAGCAGCACGACCTCACGACGTCACACGAGGTAATTGCGTACTGCTGGGTTGGCCATCGCGCCGCCGTCGATCTGTTCGCGCTGCACCTGATCGGCTATAGCCGGCTGCGCAACTACATGGGCTCGTGGGAGGAGTGGAGCGGTCGCCTGGATCTGCCGATAGCCCCGTTCCGCCAATAGGGCGCGCGTCGCTACGCCCTTCGGTGTCAGGGCACGAGCCGGCGAATGACACCGTCGCCCTTGTTGAGCAGGAACACCTGGTTGTCGAGGCCCATCGACAGCCGCAGGTCGGCGCGCCTGGCGGGCGCCTTCCCCTGCGCCTCGTTCTTCTCCTGAATCACCTGCAGCACCGTCCGGTCTCCACCGTCGGACCGAAGCAGCACGCGACGAATCGGCGTCTGCCCACCCTGCGGGAGGTTGTCGGCGCTGAAGCAGAAGACCTCTCCGCTCGGCACATCCGTGAAGAGCACGAGATTGGCGATCTGCGGAATCTGGCTGCCGCGGTACACCACCAGGCCGCTCGCGGCGGACTGCCGCTGCAGGAGCGGATCGATCTGCCCGTACTCCACGATCGGATACGTGACCGTCGGGTCGCCGCGCCGCCCTTCGGCTTCGACGGCCTGCGGGCCGACGAACTTGTAGCTGCCCTCCCACACGTTCCACCCGAGGTTCGCACCTGCGGGCACGAGCGTCACCTTCTCGACGATGTTCTGGCCGATGTCGGCGAGGAAGAGATTGCCGTTCTTCGGATCCCAGGTGAAGCGCTGCCCGTTACGCAGCCCGTAGGCGTAAATCTCCGGCAGCGCGCCGGGCCTCTTCACGAACGGGTTACCCGGCGGGATGCCGTACTGCTGGTTGCGGCTGCTCCGCCCCATCGGATCGATGCGGAACATCTTGCCGAAGGCCGAGCCCAGGTTCTGCGCCATGTTGAACGGGTCGCCCCCGCTGCCGCCGTCCGCGATGGTGACGTAGAGCAGGCCGAACTCGGGGCTGCCGGGCGCCGCGAGCGGATTGAACGCCAGATGGCCGGCGTTGTGGTTGGCGAAGGGCTGCCGCAATCGAAACAAGGTGCGCGGCGCTCCGCCGTCGTAGCTGGCGGCGCCGGGCGTCCGGGCGGTCCACTCGAGCAGGACGGTGTCGTGGGTGGGCTTGTCGCCACCGGCCGGCAAGAAGTCGGGCGACGGCGTCATGTTGGTGGTGTCGACGAAGGTGTAGAACTTTCCAAAGCCGGGCGTGCCGGCTTGCCCGAACTGCGGGTGGAACGCGAAGTTCTGGAAGCCGCGCTCGCTGCCCGCGGACTGCACCGGGTTGCCCCACGCCGCCGCGTTCACGTCGAGATACAGCAACACGGTCTTGCCGTCGTAGCTCACGCTGTACAGCGGACCTCGCATGTCGTTGACGAACAGCCGCTTCGTGCCAGGCTCGTCCACCAGGTTCATCATGCGCGCGGCCACGCCGCCGATATCGGGCAGCACGGCGAACTCCGCGGCGCCCACGCTGATGGCGCCCTCGGTGGCGGGGATGGGTCCGGGGAACGGATCGTCGGTCTGACCGGGGGGCAGCGCTCGAGGTTGTTGTCCGTGGAGCGGCGGGGAGAAGACGGCGGCCGTCCACACGAAGGCGGTGATGAGGATGCGAGCAGTACCCATTCCCTGATTCTAGCGGACGGCGCGCTCGTTCGCGACCGAGGTCTTCGATACGCCGGCGGGCGGCGCCGCGTCAGATCCCTCCCGTGCAGCACAACACGGCGTAGGCCACCGCTTCGCTCCGCACGTCGCCGTGGTCCTTGATGAGAGCGTCGGCCCGCAGGTTGTTGACCGTGCCAGGCGCGAAGGCGTAGGCGGTCCCCTTCTTGCCCAGCACGGCGTTGTGGCCGGCGGCCTCGGCCGTGTGCTGCGCCCCGTTCCGGCCCATGCCGCCGTAGGGATCGTTCTCGTCGCCCAGTGCCGCGGCCACCTGGTTCGCGATGCGCGAGGCCAGCGGATAGGCCACGCCCACGGCGCGGTCGTTCTTCGTGTGCGTGATGATGACGGGCCCTGACACGCGCCGGTCGCCCAGCACGGTGCGGTAGAAGCCGGCCTTGCCCTTGCCGTAGTCGGCGGACAGCGCGTTGTGGGAGAAGGCCGCCTGCAGCAGCGAGAGGGTGACGCCGGACGTGTTCGGTGGCAGCCCGGCCGCGGCAGCGGTGACGAGACGGCCCCCGAAGCTGTGTCCCACCAGGTGAAGGCGCCGGGCGGGATCGGCCTTGCGGCAGCGCTCGAGCAGCGTGGCCACGCCCGTGCTCCCCACCTGTCCCGCGCGCTCCTTCATCTGGTAATAGGTGACGAAGTTGGCGATGCGCCTGGCGCCGGCCGTGATGCCGCTCATGAGATCACCAAGGCCCGCCGCGCCCCCGCCGCCGCCCAGCGTGGCCGCGCCGCCGCCGCTCGCACGTGGCCCCGGCGCGATGACCGACGACGACAGCGCCTTGAACAGCTTCTCGGGGTCCGCCTCGAGGAACCCCGCCGATCCGTCGTCCACTTCCCGGGCACCCTTGCCCTTGGGCATCGTCGAGCGCAGCGCCGCGACGAACGTCTTGCGCGCCGCGGCCGAGGTGGACAGCTTGGGCACCGCCTTGATGGCGCGGTCGATGGCCTTGACCCGGGCCGCGGGCGCCTCCTTGCCGCCCAGGCGCACCGGGTCGCGCTTGAGGGCCTCGAGCATCTTCACGAGCGCCTTGTCGCTGGCCTTCGTGGCGCTCACGGCGCCGCCTCCCGGAATAAGGTCGGCGTCGGTAAACTTCTTACTGGGCCAGAACACCTGGCACACGGCGTAGGTGCGGCCGGCCAGTGCCTTGAGCGAGGTGGGAGCGCCAGCGGCGGTTCGCGCCTTCAGGAATTGTTCGATATTGCCGACCAGCTCGTCGTACAGCGCCCGGGCGTCGGCCATGTCGTTGTTCCACCCGTGCGACACGACGATGAGATCGGTCACACCACCGAGGCCGGCGATGAGCGCGTCGGCCTGCGCGGGTTTGAATACGTCGCCGTCCTTCGTGAACTCGACATCGAAACGGGCCAGCGCCATCACGTCCTCCCGGCTACACCGATTGAATCGCTCGAATCAGGTCCACGAGGCCGTGGCCCTCGAAATACCGCTCGCGCCCGAGCGGCGTGGCGGTGGTGGTGAAGACGCGCTTCACTTCCTGCGGCTTGCCGATGAACTCGCGCCGGATGGAGAGAAACGCCGCAATGGCGCCCGAGACGTGCGGCGCCGCCATCGACGTGCCACTGTCTTCCATGTAGTACGCCGTCTTCTTGCTGCGCCGCTGGCCGCTCGACGCAATGGCCATGGCCAGGCGGCTGCCCGCGCCGCACGACGAGATGCGCTCGCCTGGTGCGACCAGGTCGGGCTTGATGCGGCCATCGCCCGTGGGCCCCTTCGACGAGAAGTACGACACGCCGAACGTGTGAGGGGCGTCCCGGTGCGTCGCACCCACCGTGATGGCCTCGTCGGCGTTGCCCGGATCGTTGATGGTGTTGGACAGGCCCACCTTCGTCGCCCGCACCATCGCGCCTACGGTGCCATACCCCGTGTTGCCGGCCGCTGCCACGACCGACACGCCCGACTGCACCAGCCGGTTCACCTCGGCGCAGAGCGGGCTCTGGCCGCACGCGAACATCTCGGCGTCGAACTCGTAGCCCACACTCAGGTTCACGCCGTGCACGCGCAGCATCTTCGGGTTGTCGTTGAGTCGCTCGCGGATATACGCCAGCGCCCGGATCACATCGCTCGATCGGCCGTCGCCGCTCTGGTCGAGCACGCGGAGGCTGATCAGCTTGCACAGGGGCGCCACGCCCCGGAACCGCGCGCCATCCGTCCGGGCCACCGCTTCGTAGCGACTGCGATCGACCTCCGCCTGGTCGGTGTCCGCCTGGTCGATGCGCAGCACGCGTTCCAGGGAACACACCGTGCCGGGCTTGGGTGGCGCCGAGCCCGCGATGATGCCGGCGACGTGCGTGCCGTGACCGAAGTCGTCGCGAAGGGCCAGCTCGCGGTGACGTCGCACCAGCCTCACGCGCGCCTCCGGTGTCTTCTCCGCGAACGGATCGCCCAGCGGCGCCTCGCCGTCGTTGGCCTCCGGATCGGACACGAAGTAACGGTGCAGATCCCGCACTTCGGGATCACCAAGGGTGCCGCCGTCGGCGTGGCCGAAGTGCGGGTGCGACCCGTCGATGCCCGAATCGACCACCGCCCAGACGATGCCCCGGCCGGCGGCTTCGTAGGACTTGAGCGCCGCGTCGGCCTTGATCGTCGGCATCGAGCGGTAGATGTGACTCTTGACCGGGAAGTCGGGCCATAGCTTGTAGACGGCGCGGAACATCATCGCGTCGTAGCGCCCCGCGCCCTTGGACCTGGCGTCCCGGCGGGTGGCGGCGGCGGCGGCCGCGGTGGCACGCCGGTCGTCTTCGACCAGCAGCCGGCGCCACTCGTCCACGCTCAATCGCCAGGTGAAGTACGTCTTGGCCAGGGGCATCGGGGGCGGCGCCTCGGCCAACACATCGGCGTGCAGCGCCCTGAGAGCCGCCGACGCGCCTTCGAGCCCGCCCATGTGCTGGAGGTTGAGCTCGATGACGTAGGGCCCGCGCTGGTCGCGTTCGCTCACCAAGCGCCAGTCCTTGCGCTTCTCGGGGTCGTAGAGCTCGGGCGGCGCGAACATCTTCGAGAAGCGGTCGGTCAGGGTGGTCGACTCGGCCTTGTTCTGCCCGGGCGGCGGCGGCGGGCCGAGGACGGGAGGAGCCTTCGGGCGGCGGGGGCGGACCGCCCGCGATCGGGGTCTGGCGGGTCTTCTGGTCTTCTTGGCCATGACGTGTGCACGGGGCTGACGACCGGGAGCAGACGGGCTCGCCGGGGTGGAACAGGGGAAATGGATTCTGATCGAACCGCACTATGGTGTCAACGCAGCTCGACAACGTTACAGGAGGGCGAGAGGCTCGGGCCCTCTCCCAGAGCGGCGCCAAGTGTCGTCGCCGGCGCTGAAGGCCGGGCGCTCCTCGGTTACTGGCTCCTGTCCCTAGTGAGCGGGCTGCGCGATGACGACCGTGGCAGATTCGAGGATGGCCGAGTAGGCGTAGCCAGCGCCGAAGTCCCTGTCGAGCCCGAGGATGCCCGTCGCCGTGACGACATCGCCCATCTTCACGTCGGCGCCGGTTGTGACGGTGAGGTCGTTGGTGTGATCGCGTTCCGAGCCGGAGCCGTCCTGAAGGTGAATCCAGTTGTGGCCGAGGATGCCGTTGTTCACCTTCACGACCCGCCCGCGCACGGTGACCTGCCCGCCGCCAAGCGCCAGGCGCTTCGCCCAGACTTCGGCGATGGTCATGCCTCCGGCGGGCGGCGCAATCGGCTTCATTGGAGTGGTCGCGGCGCCCTCCGGCAGCGATCCACCGGGGGCGGCACCGTGGCTGGCCGCCATCTCCGCGCCGCCGGCGCGGGTCGATGCGGGCAGGGGCTCGCCGTCACGGGCGACCCCCGACACGAAGTAGATCAGCGGAAACGTGCGGTTGAGCGTTCGGCTCGTGAAGCCGGGCATCGGCGACTCGAGCGGCACCGTCAGACGCTCACCCGCCGCGACGGGGAACTCCATGGCGGCAACCCACACCGTCTGCCCCCCTTCCTCGAGCTTCACGTAGGTGTAGCCGCCCGAGTTCATCGTCTCGCGGACCACGCCGGTGAAGGTTCCGGCAGCAGGGGCGAGCGGCGCCGGAGACGCGGCCTGGGTCGAAGCCGGCAGGTCGGGTGCGGCCTTCGCCTCGGGTCCCGATCCGCAGGCGGCCACGACGGTGGACAGGGCGAGGGCCGCAGCGAGCCAGGCGGCCGAACGAAGGATGATGACCATCCTCTTAGTATGCGCCGGGACGACGTGGCATCCACGGCAGCCGCCGCCTCGGTCGGGCCGGTGTCGCGACGGCGTTCAGCGTCGTGACGGCTGTTGTGCGAGAATGCCACCCTCCGGCCATCGCGCCGTCCGAGGCCACCATGAAACACGCCTTCACACTGTCGGCCCTGCTCCTTGTCACCACCGTCCTTGCCGCCCAGGCACCGGCCACCGGACCCGGCCTCGACCTGGCCATCATCGGCCGCATACGCACCGAGGCGATCCAGCGGTCGCAGGCGATAGACCACGTGTGGTGGCTGTCCGAGGTGTACGGCCCACGCGCCACCGGCACGCCGGCGTTTCAGCAGGCCTCGGAGTGGGCGATGAAGCGCTTCGCCGAATGGGGGCTCGCCAACATCCACCAGGAGCGTTTCCCCTTCGGCCAGGGCTGGACCATCGAGCGCTTCTCGGCGCATCTCGTGCAGCCGCAGACCCAGGCCTTCGTCGGGCAACCGCGCTGGAATTCTCCGTCGACCAGCGGTCCGGTGCTCGCCGACGTGGTGCACGTGCAGGCGCAAAGCGAGGCGGATCTCGCAAGGTACAAGGGGCAGTTGCGCGGCAAGATCGTCGTGATGCAGCCCGTGCGCCGCGTGCGCATGTTGGATGGCCGCATCGTGCTCAGGATGGGCGACCAGGAGTGGGACGAGGCCATGCACACGCCGCTCGAGCCGGCCGCGGCCGGGGGCGGGCCGAGCCCGGCCCGGCGCATTGCGCAGGCGTTTGAGCAGTCGGTGCAGCAGTTCCTGGTGGCAGAAGGCGCAGCCGTGCTGCTCGAGCGGGGCAGCGACAGCGACGAGATCGCTGGTGGCAGCGACCTGTCGTGGATGCAGCAACGGGTGGACGGCGGCACCGTCTTCCCCGGCAACGGCGGCAACCGCGATCCCGGGGCCGCGCAGCCCATTCCCTCGGCAACCCTGGCGGTGGAGCACTACAACCGCGTCGTCCGCCTGCTCGAGCGAGGCGTGCCGGTGCGCATGGAAGTGAACATCCAGACCAGATTCCACCCGGAAACCGATCCGGCCGGGAACGCCATCAACACTATCGCCGAGATTCCCGGCAGCGATCTCGCCGGCGAGGTGGTCATCCTGGGCGCCCACATGGATAGCTACCCGTACGCGGGCGGCGCCACCGACAACGCCACCGGATCGGCCGCGATGATCGAGGCCGTGCGCGTGATCCAGGCGCTCGGCCTGAAACCGCGGCGCACCATTCGCATTGCGCTCTGGGCCGCCGAAGAGCAGGGCCTGCTCGGTTCGCGGGCCTACGTGCAGCGGCACTTCTACGATTCCGAAAGCGGCACCGTGAAGCCGGAGCACGACACGGTGGCGGCCTACTTCAACCTGGACAACGGCACCGGACGCATCCTGGGCGTGTGGGGCCAGGGCAACCTGGGCGCCATCAAGGTGCTCGAGCAGTGGGGCGAAGTCGTGAGGGACCTGGGCTTCACCGCCGTGAGCCCGCGCAGCGTGACCTCCACCGACCACGTGTCGTTCGATGCGGCGGGCCTGCCGGGCTTTCAGTTCATCCAGCAGCGCCTGGAGTACCAGGCGCGCACCCACCACTCCAATATGGACACGTTCGATCGCGTGCAGGCCGAGGATCTGACGCAGCAGGGTGCCGTGGCGGCGGTTTTCGCCTGGTACGCCGCCAACTGGCCCGACAAGCTCCCGCGCAAGGCCATGCCGGCCACAGCGGGAACCGGGCAGTAGCCTGTCGTGGCCGTCGGCGTCGGGGCGAGGTTTGCGTTCCGCCCGAGGTTCGGATTAGCCTATGCAGGCTGTGACGTTCTTCGTCCATCACGCGCATCGGGCCCATCACCACCGTTCCACGAACGGACCGGCCGGACTGCGCGCGTAAGACACGAACGACCAGACAAGGTTTCGTCTCACGTGAAAGGCCCGCCGGGGAACTGGCGGGCCTTTTTCATTTGGCCCGTGCCGGAGCGGGTGATTTGGTGATGGCTGAGGATTGAGGATTGAGGGCTTCGATGGATTTTTCCAAGCTGGATGGACTGATTCCCGCCGTCGTGCAGGATCGCACGAGCGGCGAGGTACTGATGGTGGGCTTCATGAACGACGAGGCCTGGGCGAGGACGCGCGAGACCGGCTTCGTCACCTTCTTCAGCCGCACCCGAAACACGCTCTGGATGAAGGGCGAAACCTCCGGCAACCGGCTCGCCGTACGGCAGATCTTCACCGACTGCGACGACGACACGGTGCTGGTGAAGGTGGATCGGGAAGGCGACGGCAACGTGTGCCACACGGGTCAGCGCTCGTGCTTCTACACGGAAGTGCCGGTGTCCGGTGCCCGGCCTCCGGCCGGGGACGGTTCCGGGCCGGCGGGAGTTGCCCGATGAGTGCCGCCGGAGCGCCGGGTCCCGCCGAAGGACCCATCGGAGCGCCGGGACACGCGGATGGACCCGCTGGAGCGCCGGGCCCCACTGAAGGACCCGCTGGAGCGCCGGGACTTCAGTCCCGGCAGACCCTCGAATCCCGGCGGACCCTCAAGCTCGGAATCCCCAAAGGTTCACTCGAGCAGGCCACCGTGCAGCTCTTCCAGCGCGCCGGCTACCAGGTGATCGTCTCGTCGCGATCCTACTTCCCCGCCATCGACGATCCCGACATCGAGTGCATGCTGATCCGGGCGCAGGAGATGGCGCGCTATGTCGCCGACGGTGTTCTCGACGCGGGCCTGACGGGCTTCGACTGGATCCGGGAACACGAGATCGGGCACCCGGAGCAGGCGCCGCTCGTACCGGTGGCCGACCTGGTCTACGCCAAGCAGAGCTTCGGCAAGGTGCGCTGGGTCCTGGCCGCGCCTGAAGGCTCCGGGTTTCAGACCGCGAGAGACTTCGAGGGCAAGCGTGTCGCCACCGAACTGGTGCGCGTGACGCGTGATTACTTCGAGCGGCAGGGCGTCAACGTGGATGTCGAGTTCTCGTGGGGCGCCACCGAAGTCAAACCCCCCGTCCTGGCCGACGCCATCGTCGAGGCCACGGAAACCGGATCCACGCTGCGTGCCAACCGGCTGCGCATCCTCGACACCATACTCGAGTCGAACACGCGGATGATCGCGAACCGATCGGCCATGACCGACCCGTGGAAGCGGACGAAGATCGAGAACCTCGCGCTGCTGCTCAAGGCCGCGATCGAGGCGCAGGGCCGGGTCGGGCTGATGCTCAACGTGCGCAAGAC
>Ga0073904_10000015_pt1 | contig 88728 bp, 79 predicted proteins | sample KloWWTrecipitate_FD_66668 | JGI IMG/M metagenome (GOLD analysis project Ga0073904, IMG submission 66668) | Active sludge microbial communities from Klosterneuburg, Austria, studying microevolution and ecology of nitrifiers - Klosterneuburg... | ecosystem: Engineered > WWTP > Aerobic digester >... | reverse complement strand
GTCGCCGACCGACACCAGCCGCTCGGCCACCATGCCGGCGAACGGGGCCCGTACCACGGCGTCGGCCAGGGCCTTGCGGGCGAGGCTGGCCCGCGCCCGCGCCGCGACGAGAGACTGGAATTGCTGCAGAGCGGTGTTGCGGGCCGTGTCGTACTGGCGGCTGGCCGCGTCGGCCTGCGCCGCCCGCTGGTCGAAATCGGCGTCCGACAGCAGCTGGCTGTCGCGCAGCCGCCGGGCGCGAGCGAGCTCGGTTTGCGCCAACTGCTGCGCCGCCCGTGCATTCGCCACCTCGGGTACGCGCTCGACGTCGAACCCCTCGCCGGCGCCGGTCATTCCGAGGCGCGCGTCGATCTGGGCGACGTTGGCCTCGGCCTCCTCGGCCTGCGCCATCACCTCGGCGCTCGAGATGCGGATGAGCTCGCTGCCCGCGTTTACGCGGCTACCCCGTTCGATCGGGGTGGCGACGACCCGTCCGGTGATCTCGGCAGCCACCTCGGCGCGCTCCTGCGCAACGAGCGTCCCGCTCACCTGGATGTAACGCCGGATGGGCTCCTCGACCACCGTCGCCAGCGTCACGGGCACGGCCTGGGCGTCGGCGTCAGCCGCCGCGCCGGCCTGGGGGCGCTGGCAGCCGGCCAGCCCGGCGGCGGCCAGCAGTGCTAGGGTGAGCAGAGGAATGTGCGTTCGTGACACGTGCGGTCCTTTTTCGGGTCTCAAGTTGTTGGACGGCTGACCGGCCGTCGGACGGCGCCTGCCCGCACGGGCCTGCCGGATGCGCGGGCCCTGGCGGGCGGACGCGTGGGTTCGGCGGCGGCGCCGCGCAGGAACTGCTCCACGTGCTGGCGGGCGAAGCGGCGTGGCTGGCGAACACACCTCAGGTCGGCGCCAATGGCGTGCAGCTGACGCCACATCACCAGCGGGGCGGCGAAGGCGATGGCCAGCATCTCCGGGTCGGTCCTGCGGATCAGGCCGGCGCGGATCAGGCGGCGCATCACGTCCTGGAGGCGTGCCCGTCCGGCGCCCATCCGGTCCACCAGATTCAAACGTCCGGCGCGGGCCAGCCGGACGCCGTCGGACATCAGTATGCGGAAGAGCTGCTGCTGGCGCGGCGTCTGGAAGTCGTCGAGGCTCGTGACGGCGAGCCGCTCGAGAATGGCCCGGCCGTCGCCGGTGGGCGCGTCGAGCACCGAGGACAGCCGCTCGAGCCGGGTGTCCTGGTCGGCGGCGATGAGGGCTTCGAACAGCGCCTCCTTGCCGGGGAAGTAGTTGTAGAGCGCGCTCTCGCGCACGCCGACGGCGCGGGCCACGTCACGCAGGCTCGTGCCGAAGTAGCCCTTCTCGCCGAACAGGTCGAGCGCGGCGTCGAGGATGGCCTGGCGGGTGCGCTGGCCGTCGGCGTTGCGGGGGCGGGCCATGGGAAACTTAATGGTCGCTCATTTAGTTCATGCGGTCAACTGCGGTCAATTCCATCAACCGCGTGGCCGCCGCGAGGGTCGAGCTGGATGCGCTACAATCCAGCTCGTTCACGCATGCTGCTCCTGGAGGTCTGACACATGGAACTTTCGCGCCGCGATGTGGGTCCGGTGACGGTGCTCGACCTGTTGGGCCGGCTGACGTCGACCGACAGTTCGGGTCGGCTCAAGGAGAAGGTCGCCAGCCTGGTCTTCGACGACCGCAAACAGATTGTGCTCAACCTGCAGAACCTGGCCTACATGGACAGCGCCGGCCTCGGCGAGATGGTGGCCTGCTACTCCACGGCCACCAAGAGCGGCGGCAAGGTGCGGCTGGCCAACACCACCGGCAAGATCAAGGAACTGCTGACCATCACGAAGCTGCTCACGGTCTTCGACGCCTACGACAGCGAGGCCGAAGCGGTCGCCAGTTTCGGCGCCTGACCGCCAGGCCGACGCCAGGTGTTCGTCGCGCGGGCGTGCGCCCGGGCGCCCCTCCGTTACACTAGCGATCTATGCGCGTGATCGCTTTCGTCCTGGCGGCAGCCGGCCTCACTGCCGCGTGCTCCTCGCCGGCCCCGGCCGACACACCTGCCCCCGCGGCGCCGGCCGCCGCCGAGCGGCAGTACCTGCTCGAACGCATCGACGATGCCGCCGTCGTGCAGCTGTACGCCGACGGGTTCGAGGGGCTCCCGTTGCGGGAGAAAGCCCTGATCTTCCATCTGTACCAGGCCGCGCTTGCCGGACGCGACATCTTCATCGACCAGCGCCACAAGGATGCCCTGGAGATGCGGGGCGTGCTGGAGCAGATCATCGTCCATCCGGCCGGCGTGGATCCGGCGACCCTGGCCGAGGTGCAGCGCTACACGAAGCTCTTCTGGATCAACAACGGCCCCTACAACAACCTTACCGCGCGGAAGTTCGTCCTCACCTGCGCGCCCGACGCGTTTGCCGCCGCCGCGAGGGCCGCCGCTGGGTCCGGCGCCCGGTTGGCGACGCGGCCCGGTGAATCGCTCGACGCCATGCTCGCGCGGCTGCAACCCATGTTCTTCGATCCGCGTGTCGACCCCATCGTCACCAACAAGAACCCCGGACCCGGCCAGGACATCCTGCTCGCCAGCGCGAACAATCTGTATGCGGGCGTGTCGATGTCCGACTTGAAGGGCTTCACCGAGAAGTACGGGCTGAACTCGAGGTTGGTGAAGCAGGACGGCCGTCTCGTCGAGGAGGTCTACCGCGCCGGCGGCCGGTACGGGACCCGGATTTCCGAGATCATCCGGCACCTCGAGGCCGCCCGGCCGCTGGCCAGCCCGCCGATGGCCAAGGCCCTCGAGGCGCTCGTGACGTTCTATCACACCGGCGAAGCGGCCGACCGCGAGCGGTACGACATCGCCTGGGTGCAGGACAAGACGTCGCCGGTGGACACGATCAACGGGTTCATCGAGGTGTACATGGATCCCCGGGGCATCAAGGGGAGCTGGGAGAGCCTGGTCTATTACGTGAACCAGGAGAAAACCGTCCGCATCCAGACGCTGGCCGGCAGTGCGCAGTGGTTCGAGGACCACATGCCCTGGGCTGCGACGTACCGGAAGCCCGACGTGCAGGGCATCGTCGCCAACGCCATCGACGTGGTAATCGAGACCGGCGACTCGGGTCCGGTGACGCCCATCGGGATCAACCTGCCCAACGATCAGGCCATTCGCGAGCAGTACGGCAGCAAGTCGGTTGCGCTCTCGAACGTCATCGAGGCCTACAACCAGTCCACGCCCGGAGGGATGCGCAACGAGTTCTCGTGGACGCCGGAAGAGGCCGAGCGCTCGGCGACGTTCGGCGAGTTCGCCGCGGCCCTCACCACCGACATGCACGAGGTGATCGGCCATGCTTCGGGACGCCAGGCCCAGTCGCTGAAGGTGCCGCCCCAGGAGCGCATCAAGGAGTACTTCTCGGCGCTCGAAGAGGGGCGGGCAGATCTCGTCGGTCTGTATTTCATCGCGGACCCGAAGCTGGTCGAGCTCGGCATCATCCCGGCCGCCGATCGCGACGCCATCGTGCGCGCGGAGTACGAGGCCTACACGCGCAACGCTCTCGTGCAACTGCGGCGCGTGCGCGAGGGATCCCAGATCGAGGAAGACCACATGCGCAATCGCCAGATGATCGTGCGGTGGCTGATGGCCAATACCAAGGCCATCGAGGAGCGCACACGCGACGGCAAGACCTACCTGGTGCTGGTGGATCCGGCCGCTTTCCGCGCGGGTGTCGGCCAGTTGCTGGCCGCCGTCCAGCGAATCAAGTCGGAAGGGGACTACGAGGGTGCGAAGGCGCTGTTCGAGCAGTTCGGTGTCCACTTCGATCCGAAACTGCGGGATGAGGTGGTGGCACGGGTCGATCGGCTCAACCTGCCCTCGTACACCGGCTTCGTGATGCCGAAGCTGACCGCGGTAACCGGTCCCGACGGCCAGATCACGGACGTGACGATTTCCTATCCGATGGACCTGACGACGCAGATGCTCGAGTATTCAGGGGTCCGGCCGGCGCGCTGAACGGCCGTGCCGCCGATAGCCCGGACTGCCGGCGCGTGCTGCTCGTCGGGCTGGCCGATTCCGGTGGAGCACGACCGGGCGGCCCGGATGACGACCGCCATCGCCGCCGGCGCGGTGGCGCCAGCCACGCGTCCCTGGCTGTTGCCGCCGGGTGCGCACGCGCCTGCCGAGGTGGCGGGCACCCTCGCCCTGCAACACTCCGGCGCCTGCGTCTTCCATCGGGGGACGCCCGACGGGGGCGGCTGCGCCGTCCACGCGATTCGGCCCGCAGCATGTGAGCATTCCCCATACGTGTGCGCGATCGACCCCAGGGGCGTGCAGGTGACCTTGTCGCACTCTCGACGGGATCCGCGACCGCTGACGGGCCAGTATGATTACCGCCATGAGCAGACGGTTCGCCGTGTTCGGTTTTCTCACCCTTGCCGGTGTGGCCGCCGTTGTCGCGCGCGCCGGCGGGGTGCAGGGGCCCCGTCCGCCGGGGGCGGAATTCCGGGGGCAGGCCTTTCAGTTGACGAAGGTACAGGAGGGCATTTATCACGCCGAGGGTACCGGTGCGCTTTCCGTAGGCGGCAACGCCGCGGTCATCGTCAACGACGAGGACGTTCTCGTGGTGGACTCCCTCAGCACGCCGGCCGCGGCGTGGGCGCTGGCCGAGCAGATCAAGACCATCACCGACAAGCCGATCCGCTACGTCGTCAACACGCACTTTCACTGGGATCACGTCCACGGCAATCAGATTTACGGGCCCGGTGTGGAGATCATCGGCCACGCGTTCACGCGGCGCATGGTGGCCGCCGGCGAGTCGAAGCGCGGCCGCTCGTACGACATGTTCGTCGGGGTCATCCCCTCGCAGATCGTTCAGCTCCGCAAGCAGGTGGACGCGATGGCGCCGGGCGCCGCCAAGGAGAAGCTCGGTGAGCAGCTCCAGGTGCAGGAGCAGTACGAGCTGGCCAGCGCCAGCGTCACCCCGCAGCCGCCGACCATCACCTTGACCGAGTCGATGACCCTCTATCGCGGGAGCCGTGAAATCCAGTTGCTCTTCCTCGGGCGCGGCCACACCGGCGGCGACATTGTCGTGTATCTCCCGAAGGAGCGAGTCGTCGTCACCGGCGATTTGCTGACGGCGGGGCCGTCGTACCTCGGCGATGCCTTTCCCGCCGAGTGGACGGCCACGCTCGATCGGCTGCGGGCGCTCGACTTCGACACGGTGTTGCCCGGTCACGGCGAGGTCTTCAAAGGCAAGGAGAAGATCGATCACTTCCAGGCTTATCTCGCCGACTTCTGGCAGCAGGTGCGTGCATGTCACGACGCGGGCCTGAGTGCCGAAGAAGCCGCCCGGCGTTTAGACCTGCGCGCGCACGCCGGCCACTATCCAGCACTGCGCGATATTGGGGTCTTGAACCACGGAGTATACCGGGCGTACGACGTGATCGAGGGCAGGGTCCCATAGCGCACCGCTCCACTCCGGGGGTGAAGTCGTGAGCGGCATCTGCCCCGACGGCTATCAGCGCCGGTACGCCCGACCGGACGCGTCCAGTGGTGGGATGGATTCGTGATCCGAATCGCAACCTGGAACGTCAACGGCATCCGCGCCCGGCAGGCCGAGTTGCTGTCGTGGCTTGCGGCCGAGCGCCCGGACGTGGCGTGCTTGCAGGAGATCAAGGCCTCCATCGACCAGTTGCCGTTCGAGTTGCGCGACATCGAGGGCTACTGGACCGGGTGGCACGGCGAAAAGGGCTACTCGGGCGTCGGGGTGCTGGTGTCGAAGTCGCTGGCGCCGACGGCGCCGCCGCTCGATCACCCCGCCTTCGATTTCGAACAGCGCATCGCCGTGATCGCGGTGGCGCTCGGCGACCGTGTCGTGCGGGTGGCGTCGGTCTATGTCCCGAACGGTGGGAGGGACTACCAGGCGAAGCTGCGGTTCCTGGGCGCGCTCGACACCTGGGCCGAAGATGCGGCGCGCGACGGGCAGCCGCTGCTCATCTGCGGCGATCTCAACGTCGCCCGGCACGAGCGCGACGTGCACCCGAAGGAACGCAAGCCGAACCAGATCGGCACGAGGCCCGACGAGCGCGAGATGTTCGAGCGGCTGCTCTCGAGAAATCTCGTGGACGTGTGCCGCGAACTCGACCCCGACAACGACGCGCTTTTCACCTGGTGGGCCCCCTGGCGCAACCTCAGGCAACGCAACATCGGCTGGCGCATCGACTACGTCCTGGCCTCTCAGCCGCTGGCCGCGCGCGCCGCCTCGTTTCGCGTCGGTCGCGACGTGGGCACGAGCGACCACGGTCCGGTGGTCGTCGAGTTCGACTGACCGCCGCGGCGGCCGTTACGGCCGCGGCCAGTGCACCACCACCGTGACGGAATCGGGTGGCGTCGAGACGGGGAGGTTCAACAGAAAACGGTCCTCGCCGGGAGCCACGTCGAACGACCGGACCTCCGCCCCCGTTTTGAACACCATGGAGGCCGCCGTCGCGGCGCCTAGTCCCCTTCCCAGGGCCGGCGTGGCTACGTGGATCTCGGATCCCCGTCGGAAGAACAGTGCGTGTCCATCGCGGCTCCACCGTGGATCGCTCCCCCCTCCGTTCGTCACGCGTTCGCGCGTGCCGGACTCAGGGGAGCGGCCCGGAACCGGCTCCACATAGACGTCGAAGCGGCCCGCCTCATCCGACGCGTACGCGACCCAGCGCCCGTCGGGCGAGACGACGCCCTGCACGTCGGCGAACGGGGTGGCGAGCAGGAGGCGCGGCGAGGCCCCGTCCCCGACGGGCACGAGCCACAGATCCTCCCTGGTCGCCGCCATGCGGCGCGACACGACCAGCCACCGCCCATCTCTTGTCCAGTCGGTCACCTGAACGATTTCGTCGAAGCGCCGGATGGTGTCGGCCGGCAGCACCGCCCCCGCGCCGCGTACCATGATCGTGCGCCCCGCCGACACCCAGGCCACGCGCGTCCCATCGGGCGACCACACCGGCGTGTCGTCCGCGTCGATCGACAGCGACACGCGCGCCGGCACGGGCCGCAGGCCGTCGAAGAGCACGACGTCGAGCGTACGCAACAGCGGGTCGAGCACCGTCGCCAGCACGCGCCGCCCATCAGGTCCAATCCGCACGCGCCACGTGTCGGAGGGCGCGCCCACCGTGCCGGCCCGCACGCCCGCGCGGGTCATCCAGACGAGCTCGCGAAGCGACGACGCGGGCGGAGCGGTGATCAGCACGTCGTCGGAGGCGGTTGCCAGCAGCTGGCCCAGTGGACCGTGACCCACGCGCGCACTCAGCAGCGTCACCGGTCCCGTGAGCCGCGCCGCCACCGGATCCAGGCGTTGTGCCACGAGCGCGCCGTCAACCGAGAACAGCAGCCCGCCGCCGGCGGCGATGGCGTGGGCGGCGCTGCCGGCAATCCGCGCCGGACGGGCGCCGGCGCCGAGCGCCGTGATCCACACGCCTCCGCGAGCGGTCGACTCGGCCGCGACGAAGTACACGACGTGATCGCCGTCGGGCAGGAACACGGGGAACCGATGGGCCCGCTCGCCGGCCTGCACGTCCACGGTGGTGAGCGTGCGCAGCGCGCCGTCGACGGATCGGACGATGAGGCCGCCGGCGTCGGATGCGCTGACGACGAGGTCGCCGCGACGGTTCCAACTGGCGCCGCCGGCCGCCTCGACCGGCAAGAGTTCGGTGACCTCGGCCGTGGCCACGTCGAAGGCGCGGACTGACGCGCCGGCGAAGAAGCCAATTCGTGAGCCGTCGGGCGCCCAGAACGGCAGCGCCGCCGCGTCGGTGCCCGGCAGGAGATTGGTCTCGCCCGTGCGGAGATCCTGCAGCCAGAGCGCGACCCGGCCGTCCCGGGCGGCGGAGAACGCGACGCGCCGGCCATCGAGGGCCAGGGCTGCGTCGAACGGGACGCTCGCTCCCGCGCCGGGGGCCAGCTCGTCCGGCAGCGCCCACGTCGCGCGCACCGGCGCCGGAGTCGGCGGCGCCGGCTCGTGCAGGTGGTGCCATGCCGGAGCGGCGGTGAGCATCAGGGCGATGGCGAGCGCCGCGATCACCAGCACGACCGCACCGGTCGTCCATCGGCGGCTCGAGATCGGTGGGCTATACTCGTCGCTCACGAACGTTCCAGGAGGTGTGCGCGCATGTTGATCCGTTCCTTCGCCCTCGTGGCCACGCTGGTCGTGGCGACCCTGCCCGGCGCCGCCGTCGCCGCCGCGCAGGACGCGCCGACCCGCCGCCCCGACGTCATCTATGTGCCCACTCCCGAGGCGGTAGTCGAGGCCATGCTCCAGGTGGCCAACGTGGGCAAGAACGATATTGTCTACGACCTTGGCTGCGGCGATGGTCGCATTCCAGTGACGGCCGCCAAGAAGTACGGCGCGCGCGGCGTCGGCATCGACATCGACCCGCAGCGCATCCGTGAAGCCAACGAAAACGTCGAGAAGAACGGCGTGGGCGATCGCGTGAAGATCATACAGGGCGATCTGTTCGAACAGGACCTGAGCCAGGCAACGGTGGTGACGCTCTACCTGCTGCCCTCGCTCAACGTCAAGCTGATGCCGAAGCTGATGAGGGAGCTCAAGCCCGGCACGCGCATCGTCTCCCACGCCTTCGACATGGGCGACTGGAAGCCGGAGAAGGAGCTCGACGTGGACGGGCGCAAGGTCTACTACTGGACCATTCCGAAGCGTTGACGTGACCCGCCGCGTGATTCTCGCGGCGGCCGCGGCGTCTTCGCTCGGGATGGGCATGGGAAGCGGAGCCGGCGATGATGGTGACCGCGGCGTCGGCGGCGGGGCTTTGGGCCGCTGTGGCCGCCGCCGGGTATCGCCGCCCCTTGTTACCGACGTCCCTTCCGCCGGCCGTCGCGAGCCAGGGCTGGACTCTCGGCATGCTGCTGGTCTTCTCCGGCGGCAGCGTGGCACCTATCTGGTCTACGCGCAATTCGAACGCTGGACCTACCTGCGTTTCCTGTTGCCCGCGCTCGTGGTACTGGCCGCGATGGTCGGCGCTTGGGAGGAGGCCGAGGTGCGACGCCGGTTTGCCGGCCTCGACCAAGCCGTTCTCGACTGGCCGCCCCGCGTCGAGGGAGGGCGGGTGATGCACACCCGCGCCTGGCGCATCGGGGACCGGCGCGGCCATTGAGCGACGGGACGGATCGGGTGATCCCCATCCGTCATCCGTCCCATCGCCCGGTTCTCAGTCGCTGCCTTTGCCGTCCAGCAGCGGCTCGCAGGCGAGCGTCTGCGGACCGTTCTCGGTGCACACCGCAAACCGCGACTGGTACATCGACACGCCGGCGTACTCGCCCTTCTTGTTGAGGATGTAGAAGCTCAGGCCGAAGGCCGGCAGCCCGCGGGCGTTCAGCAGGCGCTTTTCAACCGTGTTCTTCTGGACCCGCCGCAACGCTTCCATGCCGGCGTCCTTCGGCGACTTGCCCATGCGCATCTGCTCGACGATGAGATACGAGCAGAGGTTGTAGAGGTTGGCTTCACCTCGGCCCGTCGAGCCGGCGGCACCCACCTCGCCGTCCACGTACAGGCCCGCGCCCAGGATGGGCGAATCGCCCGCGCGTCCCGGAATCTTCCACGCCAGGCCGCTCGTCGTGGTCACGCCGCACACCTCGCCCTTGGCGTTCACGCCGTCGCAGTTGATCGTGCCCCAGTAGTGACTCGGGTCGATGAGGCCGTCCCGCACCATGCTGAGCCCGGCCATCATCATGGCCTCGCCGCGCGTCTTCGGGTCGAGGTAGTGCTCGGGATCCACGCGGCGCTTCCACTCGAGCCAGAGCCGGCGGGACTTCTCGGTGTTGAGGTCGTCCTCGATCTTGAAGCCCATATGGCGGGCGAATTCCTGCGCGCCCTTTCCGACGAGCAGGTGATGGTCGGTGCTCTCCATCACGGCCTTCGCCACCAACGACGGCGCGCGCACGCCTTCGAGGCCTGCCACGCCGCCCGCACGCTTCTTGGGGCCGTGCATGCAGCACGAGTCCAGCTGCACCACACCGTCGGCGTTGGGCAGCCCGCCATATCCCACGCCGCTCTCGGTCGGGTCGAGCTCGCACAGGTTCACGCCGGCGATGAGCGCGTCGAGGACGTCCGACCCCTTCGTCATCATCTCGAAGGCGAGTTCGACGCCGGTCTTGGTGCCACCGTTCTTGTACACGTTGCCGTTGTCGGACGAGATGACGGCGGGCTTGACGCCGGTCTGGACGGCCGGGGCCTTGCCGAAGAGCGGCGCCGGGGCAGCCAGGGCAACCCCGGCGGCCGTGCTGGTCTGGACGAACTGACGGCGAGTAAGGGTCTGTCGCATGGGGTCGGGCCTCCTGAAACGTCGTCATGCTACCAGACACCAGAGGGAAGACGGCCCGAAACGCGCCGAGTGGGACACGCGGCCGGGTTGGGCCGCTCACGCGTTCACGGGGGGAGGAGAAACCATGGGGATGAGGTTGTCGGCAGCTCTGACACAGTCAGGACGTCTCATTATCTGGGGCGAACGCCGGCCTCTGTGATGACTATTCCGACCTGAGAGCGACGGCCGGATCGGTGCTGGCGGCCCGGCGTGCGGGCATCAGCGCGGCGAGGATGAGGACGATGCCGAGCAGGGTGAACCCCATGAGAAACGACAGCCCGTCCAGGGACTGCATGCCCGCGAACAGGCTGCCCAGGGCGACGGCGACCCCTCCCGCGAGCAGCAGTCCGACGGCGGCGCCGAGGCCGGTCACGCCCGCTACGTGCCGCATCATCATGGCGACGATTCGGCCGCGGGTGGCACCGAGCGCCATGCGAACGGCGATTTCCCGCGTGCGCTGAGCGGTCTGGAAGGCCACCAGCCCATAGAGACCGAGCGCCGTCAGCAGCAGGCCCACCATGCCGACGCCGCCCGCCACGGCTGCCGCCAGGCGCTGCGGCACGAGCCCAATGCCCGTCGCGTCCTCGAACGACGTCGCATCGAGGAGCGGTAGCCCCGGATCGAGTTCCGCCACGAGCCGCCTCATCGTCTCGGCCGCGAGAGGCTGGCCCGGCCCGTGCCGGACCCACACGTTGAGCTCCGTGATCGGCTGCTGGGCCATCGGCACGTAGATGAAGGCGCGGGGATCCTCGCCGACCGTACGGTAGTCGGCGTCCCGCGCCACGCCCACCACCGTCAGCGGACGGTCGAAGACGTCCCGCTTCGTCTCCTGATAGATGACCTGGCCCACGGCGCCGCGACGCGGCCAGACGCGTGCGGCGAACGTCTCGTTGACGATGGCCACGAACCCCTGCCCCTCGCGATCGCCCGCATCGAACCCGCGCCCACGGACGATCGGAACGCCCAGCGTTTCGAAGTAGGTGGGCGACACCACGTCCCAATCGGCTGTCATCACATCGGTGTTGCGCGGACTGGTGTAGCCGGGCACGCGCAAGCCACCGCGGCTGTACGAGGAGCCTTGCAGCGGAATCGTAAAGGAGGCGGCCGCGCGCTCCACGCCACCTATGGCGGACATGCGCTCGAGAAGAAGGTCTGCGAGAGCCCCCGCCTGCTGGTCGCGATAACCGGCCAGCGACAGGTCGAGGCTGAAGACCCCTACGTTGGCACCGCTGTAGCCCGTGTCGGTGTTGGCGGCGTGCTGGATCGCCCGCACGAAGAGACCGGTCGTCACGAGCAGTGCCAGCGACAGGGCGACCTGCCCGCCCAGCAGCACGTGCCGGAGCCGCAGACGGCGATGGTCAGCGGTGCTGTGCTGTCCATGCAAGGCCTCCGCGAGGCTGAGTCGCGTGGCCCCGAGCGCCGGCGCCAACCCGAATGCGCCGGCGGTGACGAGCGCCGCTAGCAGCGCAAAGCCGGATACACGCCAGTCCAGCCGCAGGTCCACGTGCACGGGGAGGGGCAGCGCCGGCATGAACGACATCACGGCGCCGATCATCCACCACGACAGCATCAGGCTGACGATCGCCGCCCCGAGGAACAGGAGCGCCGTCTCGACCATCAGATGTCCGGCGATCTGCGCGCGGCTCGCGCCCACCGCCAGTCGTGTCGCCATCTCGCGGCGCCGGCCCAGGGCGCGGGCGAGCAGCATTCCGGCCACATTGCTGCAGGCGATGGCCAGGACCATGACCGTCAACAGGAACAGCAGGCCGACGAACGTGAAGGCCGCCTTCCGGAACTTGCCGGGCACGCGAGCCGACGGGAGCAGCGTCATCGACCATCGCCCGTAGGCCTCTGGATGGGCGTCCTTGAAGGGCGCCAGCAGGGCGTTGAGTTCGTCGCGCGCCTGCGGAAGGGATACGCCGGGCTTCAGCCGGCCGACCCCCATGTGCCACACCGGGCCGTGCGCGGTGAGCAGTTCGTTGCCTTCCCTCCCGGTGATGTGACCCGCCATGGCGAACGGCACCCACAGGTCGGCGCCCGTGACGGCCGTCCCGTGAAATCCGGGTTCGGCGACGCCGATCACGGTATAGGGACGACGGTTGATGCGCAGCGTTTGACCGATGGCGTCCGGCGAGCGATTGAAGCGGCGGGTCCAGAAGTCGTAGTTCAGCACCGCCAGCAGCGCCTGGTCGGGCACGCGGTCCTCGTCTCCTGCAAACAGGCGTCCCGCCGCCGCGCGGGTGCCCAGGACCTTGAAGTAGTTCGCCGAGACGAGCGCCGCATGCGCGCGCTCCGAGCCGCCGTGGCCATCGTCGAGGCTCACCGGGTTCGGACCGAAACGGAAGCCGGCGATACCCTCGAACGTCTGCGTGCCCTGCTGCAGCGCGAGCAGTACCTGATACCCGAAGTTGTCGAAGCCCTGGCCGTCGGTGGCTCGGCCCACGTCCACCACCCGCGCCTCGTCCACCACGCCCGCGCGCGGTCGGAGGAACAGGGCATCGGCCAGGCTAAAGATGGTCGAACTGGCGGCGATGCCAATCGCCAGCGAGGCCACGACCGTCACCGTGAAGAGCGGGCTGCGGACGAGTCCGCGAAGGGCGTAGCGGAGCGGATTGAGGCCAGGCATGCCGGGATTGGACTCGACCGCCGGGCGGTTTGTTCCATCGCCCGGCCGCACCACGTGCCACACCGCCAGCGGCAGTACCCGATAATGAGCCCGTGCCTCCCACACCGCGCGCGCCGTTCGTGCGCCTGGCGATCTGGACCACCGCCATCACGTATTCGTTGATCCTGGTCGGTGGACTCGTCCGGGTGTCGGGCGCCGGTCTCGGGTGCCCGGACTGGCCTCGCTGCTTCGGGTCGTGGATTCCGCCGGCGTCGGCCGAGGCCCTGCCGCCCCAGTTCGATCCGTCCCAGTTCAACCCCACCCTGATGTGGACGGAGTATCTGAATCGCCTGCTGGGCGTGACGGTCGGGTTCTTCGTCCTGGGAACCGCGGTGTCGGCCTGGCGCCATCACCGGCACCACGCGCACATCGTGTGGCCGACCGTCGCGGCGCTACTGCTCACGGGCTACGAGGGCTGGCTGGGCGGTCGCGTCGTCGCGCACGAACTGGCGCCGTGGATCGTGACCGCGCACCTGGTGGTGGCCATCGCCATCGTGCTGCTGCTGCTTTACGCCACCGTCTACGCTCTCTATCGGAGGCCGGGCACCTCGGGTGACGCGGCGGCGAGAGCCATGGCCGGTGACGAGGAGGTTCGGCCTCCGCGGACCGCCTTGATGGGTGTGGTGGCGGTGATGATCGTCGTCACTCTCGTCCAGGTATCGCTGGGTACCCAGGTGCGCGGCACCATCGACGATGCCCTTGATGCCGGCGTGCCGCGCGCCGGGGCCCTGGCGACGGTGGGACCGTTCGACAGCCTCCATCGGACCACGGCCCTGGCGGTGATGGGTCTGGCGCTGGTGTCGATGCTCGTGCTCTGGGCGAGGCCCGCCCGCCCTCGAGTGATCACCCAGTGGACGTACGCGGTCGTGGCGCTCGCCGCCGCGCAGGTGGGACTCGGCGTGGTGCTGGCGTACGTCGCGTTGGCACCGGTCGCCCAGGTACTGCACCTGACCCTCGCCAGCCTGCTCATGGGCGCCCAGATGGTGCAGTTGTTGGTCGTCTACTGGGAGTAGAATCGGGCCGCACGACGGGAGGAGCCATGTCCCAAGTCCGGCGCGGTGTCCTCAGGGGTGCGCCGATGATTGATCCGGCCAACGCCGGGCGGGCCGTGCTGGCGGTGGCCGCGGATGCCGAGGCGATCGTTGACGCCGACCTCGCGCTGGACGCGAACCGGCTGGGCGTCGCGCGCTGAGGTGGGTCCCCTTTACCTGGCCTACCTGGCGGTCACCTTCGTCCTGGTCGTCACACCCGGATCGACCACCGCCGTCGTCGTGCGGAACACGCTCGCCGGCGGACGCCGGGCGGGCCTGACCGCGGCGCTCGGCGCAGCCGTCGCCAATACCACCCACGCGTCGCTGGCTGGGCTGGGCCTGTGGGTGCTGCTCGCGCGATGGCCGACGTTGCTCGACGCGATTCGTCTGGGTGGTGCGGTGTACCTGGCCTGGCTCGGTGCGCTCAGCCTCGTCCGGGTGTGGCGGCCTCCGGTCAGCGCGACGGCGGTTCTCGCCGGCGGCCCCGACAGGGGTGATGTCAGCGGCCACCGGCCGAGCTTCGTCCAGGGCCTCACCGTCAACCTGCTCAACCCGGCCATCATCAGCTTCTACCTCGCCGTCGTGCCCACGTTCGTGCCGCCGTCTCCTCCGCGCGGTTACTTCGCGGTGCTGGCGGCCACGCATGTGCTGCTGGCCCTGGTGTGCCACGCGGCGTGGGCCAGCGCGTTCCACGCGCTCCGGCAGTTCTTCGGCCGGCCGAGGCCGCGCCGCACGCTGCAGGTGCTCACCGGCGTGGCGCTGATCTGGCTGGCCGTGCGCGTCATGGGCCGGTTGTAGCGCGGCCGCCCGGCGTCGGCGTCTGGGCGCTGGTCGAGCGCCGTGCGTCGTCTGCCACTACACTTCCCTGATGCTCTCCGACGTGCAGCGGGCGATCGAGTCGTGGCCGATCCATGAGCCGCTGATCCTGCTCACCGACTTCGACGGGACACTCGCCGACTTCGACGTCAACCCGGCAGCGCCGATGCTGACCGAGACGCGGCGCGAGTGGTTGCGCGACATCGCGGCCCAGCCGCTCACCTTCGTCGGCATCGTCAGCGGCCGGCGCATTGCCGATTTGCGGTCGCGTGCGCCCCTGCCCTCGCACGGCTACTACGCCGGACTCCACGGAATGGAGATTGAAGAAGGCAGCCGACGGTGGCAACATCCAGATCTCGATCGAGCCCGGGCTGACGTCGTCCAGCTCATCCCAGAGCTCGGCCGTGTCGCCAGCTGTTTTCCCGGCGCCCTCGTCGAAGACAAGGCCGCGTCGGTCGCCGTGCATGCGCGCGGGGTCGCCTACGCGGATCGGGCCGACGCGCTGGCGATGGCCGACGCGTGCGCCGGACCGTGGCTGGCGGAGGGCCGTCTCCGCCGGCTCGCCGGTTCGCTCGTGGTCGAGTACTTGCCGAACTTGTCGTGCCACAAGGGCGACGCTGTGGAGTGGATTGCGCGCGACGTCGCGACCCGGGTGGGGCGCGAAGGCTGGGTTGTGTTCCTGGGGGACGATGTCACCGACGAGGATGGATTCCGTGCGGTCGGCCGGGGTATCGGCGTGCTCGTCGGGTCGCGCCCGACCGCCGCCACGCACCAGCTTGACGGAATTGCCGAGGTCGATACGCTGTTGAGATGGCTGACAGGTCGCCATTGAGGATTTCCAGACGATGACCGCAGCAGAACTCGTCTCCGTACTTGGACCGCAGCTCAGCCGGACCAAGCTCATCGTCGTGGCGAACCGCGAGCCGTACATCCACGTGAAGCGGGAGCCCGCGCCTCGCCGTGGGCTGCGCTCGTGGCTTGGCCGCCGCGTGGACGGGAACGCGCTGTCGTGGATGCGTCCGGCGAGCGGGCTGGTCACGGCGCTCGATCCGGTCATGCGTGCCTGTGGCGGAACGTGGATCGCCCACGGGAGCGGAAGCGGGGATCGCGAGGCCGCCGATGAGCGGGGCCGCGTCGCCGTGCCTCCCGACGACCCGTCGTACACGCTGCGGCGCGTGTGGCTCACCCAGGAGGAAGAGGAAGGCTACTACTACGGCCTGGCCAACAACGCGCTGTGGCCGCTCTGCCACATCGCCTACGCGCGCCCCGAATTCGACAACCGCGACTGGGAGCAATACCGGCGCGTGAACCAGCGCTTCGCCAACACGGTGATCGACGAGATTGGCGACCAGCGCGCCATTGTCTTCGTGCAGGACTATCACTTCGCGCTGCTGCCACGCCTGGTCAAGGAGGCGCTCCCCGAAACGACCGTTTGCCAGTTCTGGCACATCCCCTGGCCCAACAGCGAGGCGTTCCGGATCTGCCCCTGGGCGGAGGAAATCGTGGACGGGTTGCTCGGCAACGACCTGCTCGGGTTCCACATCCAGTCCCACTGCAACAACTTCTTCGACACGGTGGATGCCAACCTCGAGGCGCGGATGGATCGAGAGCACTTCGCGGTCGTGCGACGGGGGCATCGCACCTTCGTGAAGCCGTTCCCTATCAGCATCGACCCCGCACCGTGGGGGATGCTCCCGAAGGGCCGCACACGCGAGGCCGACGTCCGCCAGACGCGCGACCGGCTGGGCCTGGGCGACCAGCGGCTCATCGTGGGCCTCGACCGCCTCGATTACACCAAGGGTATTCCCGAGCGGATCCGGGCGTTCGAGCGGATGCTCGAGCACTTCCCGGCCTGGCGGAAGCGGGTGACGATGCTCCAGGTCGGCGCGCCGAGCCGCGAGCACCTGCCGCGTTACCAGACGCTGAGCGACGACGTGGACGTGGCGGTGCGGACCATTAACGAGCGCTTCGGCGTCAGCGGGTGGCAGCCGGTGATGTACGTGCGCCAGCATCACGAGCCGGAGGACGTGGCCGCCCTCTACCGCGCCGCCGATGTCTGCGTCGTCTCGTCCCTGCACGACGGCATGAACCTGGTTGCCAAGGAGTTCATCGCCTCGAGGCCCGACCTGCGCGGCGTGCTCGTGCTCTCGCGGTTCACTGGAGCAGTGCGCGAACTGCGGGAAGCCGTGGACTTCAATCCGTTCGCGGTGGACGAGTTCGCCGGCGTGCTCAACGAGGCGCTCTCGATGCCCGAAGCCGAACAGGCCAGGCGCATGCGCGCGCTCAGGGCCCGTGTCGAGGAGCACACGATCTACGACTGGGCGGCCAACGTCATCCAGGCGGCCTGGCGGATGTCCGAGGCCGCGGCCTGACGTACCGCGACGGCCGCCTCACCCCCTGGAGGTCTCCTTCGGCGTCGTCACACGTTCGCCGATGTGACTTCCGCCGGAGAGGGGGTGTCAGAATACACATCATGTCGTTTCGCGCCACCTGTGCCGGCGTGGCCGCCGGCCTCCTCGTCCTCATCGCTTCGACGCCAGCCGCGTTCGCCCAGACGCCAGCCCCCGAGCCTCCGCCCCCGCCTCCAGGCTGGACCGGCTCGTTTGGCGCCGGCCTCGCTCTCACCCAGGGCAATCGGGACACTTCCACCGTCAACGTCTCGTACGACGTGCTGCGCGACACCGGGTCGAACGTGCTTGTCAAGAGTATGGGGCTCTTCATCCGCGGCGAGTCGCAGGGCGCGCTCACCACGAACCGCCTGTCCTTCGAAGGCCGGGTGGACCGGGAGTTGAGTGAGCGCACGTCGGCCTACACGCAGGGGCAGTTCCTGCGCGACGAGTTCAAGGAGATCGACTACCTCGTCTCGCCGACGCTGGGCCTGTCGCACTTCCTCGTGAAGACGGCTCGCACCGAGCTGGCGACCGACGCGGGCGTCGGATTCGTCTGGGAGAAGAACCCCGGGCGCGACGTCCAGACCAGCGGTGCGGTGACGGCGGGCCAGACCTTCAGACAGAAGCTGAGCAACACGGCCGAAGTCACCCAGCGCGCGAGCGCCTTGTGGAAGATGGACGACTTCAACGACGGCCTGTACGTCCTGGGCCTCGGCCTGGCGGCCAACATCACGACGCAGACGCAGATCAAGGCGGAACTGCTCGACACGTTCAAGAACCGGACGCCGGGTCCGGCCGTGCAGAAGAACGACGTGGCGGTCCTGCTGTCGTTTGTCTACAAGTACTGAGGCGAGCCTGCGGAAGCCAGAGGCGGTCGGCGCCGCCGTCTTCGGCTACGGCGCCTTCTTCAAGGGGCCGGGTTCGGGCCGCCAATCAGTCCCAGGTGCCCGAGGTGGTGCCGGCCATGCCACGCATAGAGCTGGAGCAGCCAGTCGAGCGTGATGGTCCCGTGTTCGGGATGCTTCAGCGTCCGCTCGAAGTCGCCGGGCTGGAGAGAGGCCAGGAGGGTGTGCCACCGCCGGTGCACGCCGTCGAGAATGCCGACCGACACCGCCGGGTCCTCCGTCCGCGCATCCACCAGCTCCGCCCACCGGTCCTCGGCGTAGGGCTTCACGGGCGGCTCGTCTTCGGTGAGCGCCAGGCGGAACCGGACGTACGCGTTCATGTGGCTGTCGGCCACGTGATGCACGACCTGACGGCCCGTCCAGCCGCCCGGGCGATAGGGCGTATCGACTTGTGCCGGGTTCAGTACCGCCAGCACGTCCTTCAGCTCAGCCGGGAAGCTTCCGATGACGGCCACCCAGGCCGCACGTTTTTCGGGGGTGACGTCGGAGTCGTAGGCGAACCTGCCGGTGGGATAGCGCGGATCCATCCCCAGATGATACGGCAGCCGGCGGTCAGGGGCGCACGGCGAGGACGGCTTTCGCGCGGCCCAGGTACTCCACACGGTCGTCCAGGCCGTTGTAGCCGCCGTTCACCCGCTTGGTCACCGCCTTGACATCATCCATGTCGGCCAGCGCGTTGAGCTGGTTCCGGGCCCAGAACCAGCACGCGACATCGGTGGTCGCGATCGGGTCGGCGGCGATCGTCTGCGGCGAGGAGACGTAGTCGATGCCGGCGTCGCTGGCGTAGGCCGTGTAGTTGGCGCGGCCGGTCAACTGGATGAGACCCCGGCCCTTGAACCGCCGCCCGTCCCCTGGGTTGATGTTGCCGAGGTCGCCTCTTTGGCGCCGCTCGTGCCGACGCTGCGGGCGATGCACATACGGGTCCTCCTCGTTCGGACGATGCGTGATGGGACGTCCTGCGCGACCTGAATCCTACAGGTCCACGGTCACCACGTCCGGATGGGGCCGATTGGCCAGCCCGGCCTCTCCTGCCCGAACCAGGGCGAAGCGGGTGCTCGTGGGGCCGACCATCTCGAAGACGGCCACCGACGCCAGCACGACCGTGCTCACGACCGGTGCGAACTGCGGATAGCGGGCGTTGACGGCCAGGGTCAGCCCCACGGCCAGCCCGGCCTGCGCCTGCAGCGCGAACCCCAGGAAGGTTCGCACCGCGGGCTCGAGTCCGAGCTTCCAGGTGGCCAGTCCCGCGCCGGCGAACTTCCCGCCCGACCGGCCCAGGACGTACACGAGGCCGAGCATCCCCATGGCCGGAATTCTCGACACATCGAGCTCGGCGCCCGCAATGACGAAGAACATGGCGTAGAAGGGCGGATCCGTCTTCGACAGCGTTTCGAACAGGTGGCGGCTGCGATGCGTGAGGTTGACCATGGTCGCACCCACGGCCAGGCTGGTGATCAGCGGTGAAAGGTTCAACGCCCGCGAGGCGCCCACGCACAGGAGAATCGAGCCGGCGAGCAGGATGAGCATCTCGCCGCCCTCGGTCACGTGGGAAGCCCAGCCGGCCAGGAGCAGGCCTACCAGGTACCCGAGCGCGGCCGACCCGATGAGCTGCCACAGGAACCAGTACGCCGACCGGTAGATCGTGTCGAACACGCTCAGGCCCTCGAGGCCCACCGTGATGTCGATGAGGGCGGCCACCAGGCCGTACATCGTGATGCAGAGCAGGTTGTTCACCGCGATGATGCCCAGCAGGTTGTTGGTCAGCGGGCCCGCACTGTCGCACTCCCGAATCACCATCAAGGTGGATGCCGGCGCGGTCGCCGTGGCGATGGCGCCCAACAGCAGAGCCTCGGGCCACGCCTGACCGAACCACAGCGCGCCGCCCGTGACCGCAACGGCGGCAAACGACGACTCGACTAGGGTGATGAGCAGGACGTTCCGGCCGATGCGGTGAAACAGCGAGAACTCGAAGACCGATCCGACCGAAAACAGGATCAGGCCCAGGGCGACCTCGCTCAGCACGCCGAGCGTGGCGAGGTTGTCTTGACTGAGCCAGCCGAGCAGAGACGGCCCCAGCGCGACGCCGGCCAGGATGTAGCCGGTGACCTCGGGGACGCGCAGCACTTTCACGAGGTGCCCCGCCAGCAGCGCCAGCAGCAGAATCAGGCCGATCGAGACGAGCTCGTTCACAGCGAACCTTCTACCGCAGGAGGATGGCCACGCGCCGGCCGCCGCGCTCGATCTCGAGCAGCACCGGCGGAGTGGCCCTGTCGGCGAAGACGCGCTCGATTTCGGCCCGGTTGCGAGGTTCGGCGCGGTCGATCCGGACGAGCCGGTCCCCCGGTTCGATGCCGGCCGACGCCGCGCGACTGCCTGGTGCCACCGAGTCGATCGTGTAGCCCCGCGGCGGTGACTGGAGCACGAGGCCGGCGCCGGGCACCGCCTCGGCGCCTGGCGTCGCCTCGCCACCGGCCGGCAAGGTGACGACCAGTGCCTTCGACCCGCGCCGCATCGTCAGGGCAAACGGCTTGCCGGCGGACGGCCCGGTCAGGGGTTGCAAGCTGTCCGGAGACGCCACCGCCTCGCCGTTCAGTTCTTCGATCACGTCGCCCGGCATCAGTCCGGCCTCGTCTCCGAGATATCCCGTCCACACCTCGCGCACGAGGACTCCGCCGGTGGCCTTGAAAGAGGGCCGCTCGTCGTCAGCGATTGCACCCACGACCAGGCCGTAGCGGGCCAGCATGCGCTGTTCCAGGGTGTCGGCCCCCGCCAGGGTCGATGCGATGCTGGTAGTCGAGATGGCGGCCATGCGCCCACCGCAAGGCAGGATGATCGCCAGCAGGCCGCCGTCGATATCGAACAGTTCACCGCCGGCCATCATGGGATGCAGCGCCAGGCTCGACACCCGCTCCTCGACGCGCGCCAATCCGCAGGTGACCGGCACGGATTGCAGATAAGTGCCCGCGGCGAAGGCCCGCGCCTCGTCGTTGTGCCAGATCGCCAGAACCCATGATCCCGGCGCTGGCGGCGCGTCGGCCCGGCGCGCCGGACTCACGCCCGGCGGGAACGCGGCGACGGTCAGGGCCGCGAGCGGCAGGCGTGGCCCCCAGACCGCCGGCTGCGCGACGTCGGGTCCCGAACTCCATGCGACCGTGTACTGACGGGCGGCGCGCGGTGGCAGAGGCGACGTCAGGATGACGCCGGAATCCCACGCCACGCCAGAGGCGGCCAGTTCCGGCAGCCGCACCAGCGATGCCTGCACCTGGTCTGCCGTTGTCGCAAAGTAGGTCGTCATGCCGTCGAGCGAGCGACGTTCGGCGCGCCTGGCCAGTTGCATTAGATCGTTTTCGGACGGCAGCGTTGGCGGACTCTGCGGGATCTCGCGCGGGCGAGCGAACCACCCGACGATCAGAATCACCGACGAGACGAGGGCCAGAATCGCGATGTATTTCGGGCTGCGTGCGATCGATTGCTCCACGGCACAACAGGATAGCGCGGAAGGGCGCCGCACACCTGCGGGTGCTAGAATCCGGTCACTCAGGGAGAACCCGCCCAATGCGCATGCGCCGAATCGCCGCGCTCGTGTCCGTTTGCGTCAGCCTGCTCCTGACCGGTCCGCTGGCGGCGCAGTCGGTTCCGACGCCGGCGCAGTACTTCGGCTTCCGGATTGGGGCCGATGGAGAGCTGGCACGGTACCCGAAGATTCTCGACTACTTCGCGCTGCTCTCGAAGCAGACCGACCGCGTGCAGTACGAGGAGCTCGGCAAGACGACGATGGGGAACAGCTACCCGCTGTTGCGGATCAGCGCGCCGCAGAATCTGGCGAAGTTCGATCGGCTCGTCGAAATCAATCGCCGCCTGGCCGATCCCCGCGGCCTGTCCGATGCCGAGGCGCGGACGCTGGCACTCGAGGGTAAGCCGTTCTATTTCCTCTACGCCACCATTCACTCCACCGAAGTCAGCAACGGCCAGGCGATCATCAACATCGTCCACCGGCTGGCCACCGAGAGCTCGGCTGAGATCCGCAACATCCTCGACAACAGCGTGGTGCTGATGGTGCCGTCCCAGAACCCCGACGGCCAGGTGCTGGTGATCGATCACTGGTACAAGACGAAGGGCACGCCGTTCGCCCGCGTGTATCCAGACCTGTACCACAAGTACGTCGGACACGACGACAACCGCGACTGGTTCATGTTCACGCAGAAGGAAACCCGCATGAACATCGAGCTGGTGCAGAATCGCTACAAGCCCATCATCACCCACGACATGCACCAGCAGGGCCCCAACGGCGCGCGTATCTTCGTGCCGCCCTTCACCGAGCCGTTCGATCCGAACATGCACCCGCTGCTGCGAATGGGACAGGCCACGGTGGGGCAGGCGATGGCCACGGCCCTGCTGGGCGAGAGGAAGGAGGGCGTGGCCTGGGAGGACAGCTACGACATGTGGTCACCCGCGCGGCAGTACATGGTGTACCACGGGCAGCCGCGCATCCTCACCGAGATCGCCAACGCCAACCTCGCCGACCCGCTCGTGAATCCACAGAAGGGCCAGCCGCTCGGCTGGCAGGAGTCGCGTGCACACTTCCCGGTGCCGTACTCGAAGGACACCTGGACGCTCGCCCAGCAGGTGGACTACGGCGTGACGGTTGCCTTGGCCGGCATGTCGCACGTGGCGAAGTACGGCCACGAGTGGCTCTACAACTTCTACCAGGTGCATCGCGACTGGGTGAACTACCAGGGCGGCCCCTATGCCTACGTGGTGCCCGCCGATCAGCGCGACCCTTATGGCGTCTTCGAGATGCTCGACATCCTGCAGTTCGGCGCCGTCGAGATTCACCGGGCTACCGCCCCGTTCTCGGCGGGTGGCAAGCCGTACGCCGCCGGCTCGTTCGTGATCAAGACCGCGCAGCCCTACGGCGGCTTTGCGCGCACGATGCTGTCGCGGCAGAACTATCCGGATCTGCGCCTGTTCCCGGGCGGGCCGCCCGAGCCCCCCTATGACGTCACGGGCCATACGCTCTGGATGCTGACCGGCGCCACAGTGGATGCCATCGATCGGCCCTTCGAGGCATCGCTCGAGCTGCTCAAGACGGTCGCGCCGCCGTCCACGCCCATCCCCGTGCGTCCGAAGGGCGCGTACCTGGTGGGACCCGAAAGCTACGGCGCGTTCAAAATGATCACCGCGCTGCAGGCGGCGGAGGTGCCGGTGTTTCGCGCAGCTCGGGCGTTCGACGGTCACGCGCCCGGCACGTGGGTGATCCCCGCTACCGCCGCCGCCCACCCTATCGTCGAGAAGGCGGCGCGGAAAATGGGCCTCGCGGTGACCGGCGTCGATCGGATGCCGGCGGTGAATGGCGAGCGGCTGAAGCCCCGCACGAAAGTGGGTCTCTATCGTGCGGCCAACAACATGCCGGGTGGCTGGTCGATGTGGATGCTGGAGCAATACGGCATCAACCACGCGGTCGTGTCCGCGCAGGATTTCCAGGGCGACCTCAACGCCAGGTACGACGTCATCCTGCTGCCCTCCGGCACCACGAAGGCGCGCATGCTCAACGGCCTCGATCCCAAGCGCAACGATCCGGCCGAGTGGTCGTGGGCGTACGGCATCGGCGAGGCGGGCTGGACGAGGCTGAAGGCGTTCGTCGAGAACGGCGGCACGCTGCTGGCCATCGGCAGTGCCGTCGAGACCGCGCGCGACTTGCTCGACCTGCCGATCGAGAAGGCCCTGCCCCAGGCGCCGTCCCGCTTCGGACCGGGCGCCATCCGCCCGGCTGAGGGGCCTGCGGAAGACGCCAACGCGGTGCTCCGCGACGCGTTCAGCAGCCCGACCCGGCTCATGCAGACACTGCGCGACCGCGTGGCCGAGCCCCAGTCTCTCTTCTACTGTCCGGGCTCGTTGCTCAACAACGAGTTCGACACGAACCACCCGGTGGCGTGGGGCATGCCCGAGGCGTGGCCCGTGTTCTTCGACGACGACCAGGCCTATCGCCTGCGTCCGGGCTTCGGCGTCGAGCCACAAGTGGTGTCGCGTTATCCGCGGCAGGACATCCTGGCGAGCGGCTGGCTGCTGGGCGACGAATACCTGAAGGACCAGGCCAACATCGTCGCCTTCCGCATCGGCAAGGGGAATGTGGTGACCTATGGCAGCCAGATCGACTTCCGCGCGCAGCCTCGGGCGACCTACAAGCTGATCTTCAACGCCATCTTCCATGGACCAGCCACGCCGGTGGCGGCAGGGCAGATGGGAACCTCGGAGGGCGCGAGCGTGAGATAGTGGTCGAAGCCGCGAGAACTGGTCGGACACTCAGGGAGGAACACATGGGACTTCTGATCGCCATCGTCGTCGGCGCCATCGTCGGCTGGCTGGCCAGTATCGTGATGAAGACCAACGCCCAGATGGGCAGCATCTTCAACATCGTGGTGGGCATCGTCGGCGCGTGGATCGGCAACGCGCTCGCGGGCCTCCTGGGCCTCGCCGTGACCTCGACAATCCTCTCGATCGTCGTCGCGATTGCCGGGGCGTGCATCCTCATCGCCATCCTGAAGACCGTCGGGGTGCTGAAGTAAGGGCGGCGCCCGACTTCATCCTAGCGGGGGCCCGGTGAGGACGGCCTGACCGTGCCCCACGCGGCAATCGACAGGACGACGAGCACCCACGACGGGAAGACCGCGACGCCGGGAATGGCCTCGGCGACCAGGGCCGGCAGAATCATCCATTGCCGGCCCAGGATGAGGAACAGCGCGAGCGCCGTGGCGAGGTCGACCGTCCACTGCAGCGGCGGGATGAACTCGAGCCCGATGGACAGCACATCGGAAACCACGGCAATGGCCAGGGCCGTCACCATGCGGGCGTTGCGCGCCGCCGGCGGATGCCGGCCGCCCTCGGACGTCGGATTCTCGGGCGGCAGAACTTCCCACGTCTTCTCGGGCATCCTCGTGTCACCAGATTACCGCGTGCCGGGCCGGGCCTGAACCAGGCGAAGGGGAGGAGGCGCATGCAGGACGGGATCTGGCGCTGGGACGCGACGCGGATGGTCGCGGCGGTAGCCCGGCGGGAGGTGTCGTGCCGAGAGGTCGTGGAGGCGTGCCTGTGGCGGCAGCCGGGTGACGCCAGTCGGGCCGGCTGGACTGCGCCCCTTCGCAAGGCCACTACCGCGGAAACAACGGAGCCGAAGCCGTGACCCACCGTCTGACCTCCATCTCCTCCTACGCGTCAGCCGTGATCGCCCTGATGCTGGCCACGGCCGGCGGCCAAACGTCGGCCGCGGCGAAGCAGGAGACTCCGGCCGCTCTCCCCTTCACGTCAATCCAACCCGAGATGTTCGCCGCGGCCAACTCGCTCGCCAACGCTTGGGGCGACTACGACAACGACGGCGATATCGACCTGGCGGTGTCGCTCGGCAGCGGCGAGGTGCGCCTCTATCGCAACGACGGGGGTGTCATGATTAGCGTCGGCGCCGCACTGGGCATGCCCCAGGCCGGCAGCCACGAGCTGCGCGGCCTCAGCTGGGGCGACTACGACGACGACGGCTTCATCGACCTGCTTGGCGGCGCGACGGCGAAAGACGAGCTGACGCTGGTCTTGCGCAACGAAGGCGGCAAGGCCTTCACGGATGTCGCCGCCGCGATCGGGCTCACCATCCCTGACCGATCGGCCCGTCAGACCAACTGGATCGATTACGACAACGACGGCGACCTCGATGTCTATGCAACCGATCGCGCGGGTGACAACAAACTGTTTCGCAACGACGGCGGCGTATTCACCCGCGTCTTCGCCGGCGTCGGCCCCACCGACGGGCGCTCCACGGTCGGCGCCTGCTGGCTCGACATGGACAACGACGGGGACCTCGACTTGTTCCTCGCCAACCAGGCCGGCGCGACCGATGCGCTGTGGCGCAACGACGGCAACTCCTTTACCGACGTGGCGGAGGCCCTCGGCATGACCGGCCCGCCGCGCACGAAGGACGAGGGCGGCGTCGGCTGCGCCGTCGGCGACTACGACAACGACGGCGACCTCGACCTCTTCGTTCCCAACTACGGGCACAACCTGCTCTACCGCAGCAACGGCAACGGGACGTTCACCGAAGTGGCGAAGGCGGTGGGGGTGGGTGTCGAGAACCATGCCGTCGGCGCGGACTGGGGTGACTACGACAACGACGGCGACCTCGACCTGTCCGTGATGTCGTACGAGGGCGCCGTCGGGCAACAGACGCCGCTCAACTCGCTCTTCCGCAACGACGGCGCGGCGGGCTTCGTCGACGTGCTGTCGAAGGACAGTCCGCTGAATACGGGTGACCACGGCGTGCAGTTCGTGGATTTCGACAACGACGGCGGCCTGGATCTCACGCTGACCGACGGCTACGGACCCACGGGCGGCCACTTCGTCTTCCGCAACACGCTGCCGGCGGATGCGAAGCATCGCAGCCTGAGCGTCCTGGTGCTCGACGCGAAGGGCCACTTCACGCAATTCGGCGCCGAAGTCCGGCTGTTCGACGCATCGGGGCGGACTGTCGCCTCCCGGCAGGTCGTCACCGGCGGCGGCTACAACACCGAGCGGGCCACGCCCGTCCACTTCGGCCTGGCCCGGGCGCAGCCCCTGCGCGTGGAGGTGACGTTCATGAGCAAGGACGGCCGGAAGACCCAGACCGTGAGCGGCGTGAACCCCGCGGACTATCGTGGCAAGAGCCTCGTGGTCCGTCGGGCGCCCTGACGCGGCCGTATTCCTCCTCGTTCCTCGGCCCTCTTGCCAGCCCGCTGCCCGGATCCCCCTTCGTTGGGATATGGTCGGCCTCATGGCCCACGCGCTCCGTACGGCCTTCGCGGGGGTAGTGGTCGTCGCCCTGGTCGGGGTCGCGCCCGGCGCGCAAACCGCTTCTTCGTCCGCGTCAACCGAATGGCGGTCCTACGCGGGCGACGGGGTCGTCACAATCGGCGCGGCCATGCTCGAAGGCGGTGGCCCACGGCGAGACTCCCGATAGCGTGCGCACTCACCCCGCGCTGAAAGGGCTCGATATCCCGTGCACGGGGCAATCCGGCGCCGTCGGCGCTCGTGGCGAAAACGCTCGCGATCATGGGCGACCCGATCATCACGACCGGGCCGAACCGGCCGCGCGGCGCCATGCTGCGCGCCTACGACAAGACAATGGAGGACGTGTCGACGTACCCGGCGCTGGTGGCCGAAATGCTGCGCCGGGGCTATTCCGACGCCGACGTCGAGAAGATCATCGGCCGCAACATCCTGCGCGCGATGCGGGGAGCGGAGCGCGTGGCGGCGCAACTGCACGCGGCGGCCCTTCGACGGCGTCGCTCGAGTCGCTGGACGGCCAAACGAGACCATAGCGGAGAGGCCCCCTCGACCATCATCGCGAGAGCCCCCCATCCTCCTGCCGTTGACGGCCGCAGGCCCCCGGCGCTAGACTCCGCCCAGGTCTTGTCCGACACTGGGGGCCTCTCTGAAGCGTCAAATGGTTATTCGTGGCTTCGTGGGTGCATGACAGCAAGGCGCGTCAAAGGTTCCGGCCCTCCCGTCAATCGGAGGGCCGTGGTCGTTTAGGTGTCTGGAGCGTCTATGAACTTCGCCGTGCTCGCCAATGTGGCCGTGTTCGCCCTCGCCATCGCCTGGCTGGTCCGCCGGGCGCAAGGGGGCACCAAGCTCTCCAGTAACGTCCTGGTGGCCGTCCTGCTCGGCGTCGCCCTGGGCGCCGTGGCCCAGGGGGTGTACGGGCTGGGGAGCGCCGCCGTTGGCGACACCCTCGTCTGGGTGAACATCGTGGGCGGCGGCTACGTGCGCCTGCTCCAGATGATCATTGCGCCCTTGGTCCTGATTTCGATCCTGGCGGCCGTGACCAAGCTCAGCAACGCCAAGTCTCTCGGCGCCATTGCCGGCGGTGTGCTGGGCCTGCTGATGGTGACGACCGCCGTGTCGGCCACGATTGGCATCGGCATGACCCGGCTCTTCGGGCTCCGGGCCGACGGACTGGTACAGGGCGCGCGCGAGTTGCAGCGCGGATCGGCCTTGGAAGGGCAGGTGAGCGAGGCCGCCAAGCTCACTATTCCGTCGCTCCTCCAGTCGTTCATCCCGACCAATATCTTCGCGGACCTCGCCGGCAGCCGCTCGACCTCGGTCATTGGCGTGGTGATCTTTGCCACCCTGCTGGGACTCGCCGTGCTCTCCCTGCGCCGCGAGAACCCGGAGGTCGGCGAGCGCGTGCTCAAGGGCATCGAGACGCTCCAGGCGCTGATCATGCGGCTGGTACGGATCGTCATCCGCCTCACGCCCTACGGCGTGCTGGCGCTCATGACCCGAGTGGTGGCCTCGTCCAACGTGGATGACGTGATCAACCTGGGCGGCTTCGTCGTGGCCTCGTACGTGGGGCTGGCGGTCATCCTGACCATGCACGCGGCGGTTCTGGCGATGGCGGGCCTCAGCCCGGTGCGCTTCTACCAGAAGATCTGGCCGGTGCTCACCTTCGCCTTCTCGTCCCGATCGAGCGCCGCCGCCATTCCGCTCAGCGTCGAGACGCAGGTCAACCGCCTCGGCGTCTCACCGGCCATCGCCAACTTCGCGGCCAGCTTCGGCGCCACGATCGGGCAGAACGCCTGTGCCGGTCTCTACCCCGCGATGCTCGCGGTGATGATTGCCCCCAGTGTCGGCATCGACCCGACGTCGTTCTCGTTCATGGCGTCGCTGGTCACGGTGGCCACGCTCGGGTCGTTCGGCATCGCGGGCGTCGGCGGCGGCGCCACCTTCGCCGCACTGGTGGTGCTGTCCACCCTCAACCTGCCGGTCGCGCTGGCCGGCCTCCTGATCTCGGTGGAGCCGCTCATCGACATGGGCCGCACCGCCGTCAACGTCAGCGGGTCGATGACGGCGGGCACGGTGACGAGCCGCCTGCTGGGACAGACCGACTTCGCCATCTTCGCGTCGGACGACACGGCGATGACCAAGCCTGCCCCGGCCGAAGAAGAGACGCACCCCGTGGGCCAGCCCGCAGTACCGGCCGTCTGAGTCTGGCGTCGGTCGCTCGCGTTTGTTCACACCCGTTCGAGGCGCTGGGTGCGGGCGCTGGCAATTCTCATGGCTTGGTCTCCATCCGGGCCGCGAAGTCCCGCGTGAAGAGCGCCGGTGCGCCGCCGGTGTGCAGGAACACCACCGTGTCGGTTGGCGGGATGTCGCAGGAGCGGACGTGGCGCAGCAGCGCCGAGAATCCCTTCGACGTGTACACCGGATCCAGCAGGATGGCCTCGGTGGTAGCCAGCAGGCGAATGGCCTCGAGTCCCGCCTCGGTCGGGATGCCGTAGCCCTCGCCGATGAACGCCTGATCGGTGAACAGATCCGTATGGTCCACGCGCACGCCGGACCCGAGCAGAATAGCCGCCTCGTTCGCCGCCCGTCTGGCACGCTCGATCTTCTCGGGCTCTCCGGCACTAACCGCGACGCCCCATAGCGCGTACGGCGCCTCGCTGAGCTTCGCCCCCAGCGTGAGCCCGGCCTGCGTGCCGCGCGAGCCGCTGGCGTAGTAGAGCCGGGACGGCCGGCAGTCCATCGCGCGGAGTTGGCCCACCAGTTCCGCCGTGCCCGACACGTAGCCCAGTGCCCCTACCGGGCACGAACCGCCGATAGGAATCACGTAGGCGTGCCGGCCGCTGGCCTCCTCCTCCCGCACGACCTCGTCGACCACCTCGGCGTCGCGGCCCACCGCCAGCATCGGATCCTCGGCGGGTACGAAGCGCACGTCGGCGCCGAACAGGCAGTCGAGCAGCAGGTTCCCCTCGACCACCGGCGTCACGTGGTGCGAGGTCAGCACGAGCACGCACCGCAGGCCGGCGATGCACGCCGCGGCCGCCGTCATGCGCGCGTGGTTCGACTGGACGGCGCCCGTGGTGACTACAGTCTGCGCGCCACGTTCGAGCGCGTCGGCGATGAGGTACTCGAGCTTGCGCGCCTTGTTGCCTCCCAGGCCAAGGCCGGTGAGATCGTCGCGCTTGACCAGGATCCGCGGACACACCGAAGGCCCGCCGAGCGCCTCACGCAGTCGGACGGCATCGGTGACGGGTGTTGGCAGCGTCGCGAGCGGATACCGCGGGAGTTCGTTCACCGGTTCCCCGATCACCCAATCAGCATCACCAACGCACCATGCACCCGTCACTCAGTCATCGTCAATCCATCGTCAATCGCCCATCATCGATTGCCGATGCCGCCGAACACTACCTTCCCGCCCACAATCGTCCGCGTCACCTTCGTCTCCGGCAGCGCCTCGTCTGGCACCGTCAGGATGTTCTGCGACAGCACGGCGATGTCGGCGAGCTTGCCGATGGCCAGTGATCCCTTGAGCGTCTCTTCCTTGGCCGCGTAAGCGGCGTTCCAGGTGTAGGACTTCAGCGCTTCCTCGCGCGACATCTTCTGGTCGCCGTAAAAGACCGAGCCGTCCTTGGCCTTGCGCGTCACCGTCGCGTAGTAGTTGGCGATGGGGTCGATCCGCTCGACCGGCGTGTCGGTGCCGTTGCTGATGATGGCGCCCGATTTCATGAGCTTCTGCCAGACGTAGGCCCCTTCCTCGGCCCGGGCGGGCCCCAGGCGCGCCAGCACGTAGGGGGCGTCCGACGTGCAATGGATGCCCTGCATCGAGGCGATGACGCCGAGCTGGCCGAAGCGCGGGATGTCGGATGCGCTGAGGTGCTGGGCGTGCTCGATTCGCCAGCGCAGGTCCGACTGGTCGGGATGGGCCTTGAAGGCCGCTTCGTAGACGTTCAGCACCTCGCGGTTCGCGCGGTCGCCGATGGCGTGGATGCCGATCTGCGTGCCGGTGTCCATGGCGATGGCCGCGGCTTCCTCGATGTTGGCCATGGGCGTGGTGTTGAGGCCCGTGCTGCCCGGCGAGTCGGTATAGGGCTCCAGCATCCAGGCGCCGCGCGAGCCGAGTGCGCCGTCGGCGGTCACCTTGATGGCCGCCACCGTGAGGTGATGATCTGCCATCCCGACGACCTTCTCCGCGGCGAGACGCTCGCGCAGGTGCTCGTTGGTGTCGCGCACCATGACCCACAGCCGGATGCCGAGCTGTCCCTCGCCGGCCACCTGCTTGTAGAGCGCCACGGTGTCGAAGTTCACGCCGGCGTCCTGAAAGCTGGTGACGCCCTTCGAGAACGCCTCCTCGGTGGCCAGCTCGATCTGCCGCCGCGCGTCGGCCATGCGCTCGGCCGGGGTCTTCGCCGACCGCCACGCGCCAAGCGCCTGGTCGACGAGCCCGGCCGCCCTTTCACGAAACACGCCGATGGGCCGCCCGCTCCGGTCCTTGAGGATGTCTCCGCCGGGGGGGCTCGGCGTACGGGCTGTGACGCCAGCAAGTTCCATGGCCTTGGCGTTGGCGAAGGCGGCGTGTCCGCTGGCGTGCTCCAGGAGCACCGGGTTGTCGGGCGACACCTTACTGAGGGCGTCGTGGTACGGGAAGCCCTCGACGTTGGGTGAGGGTGTGGTCGTCCACTTCTCCTGGTGCCAGCCGCGACCCAGGATCCACTCGCCCGGCTTGGCTGTCTTCACGGCTTCGGCCACCTGCGCGACGATTTGTTCGAAGCTGGTGGTGTCCATCAGGTCGAGCACCATGCGCGCCTGTCCCACGCCCATGAAGTGTCCGTGGCCTTCGATGAATCCGGGGATGGCGGTCTGGCCCGCAAGGTCGATGACCTCGGTGGACGGGCTCACGTAGCGCTGGATGTCCTCGGCTGGCCCGAGCGCCACGATCCGATCGCCGCGAATCGCCACCGCTTCCACGGTTGGCTGGCTCGCCTCCATGGTCACGATGGTGCCGCCGCGCAGCACGAGGCTGGCCGGCTCCACGGGCGGCTGGCTGCTGCAGCCCGTCAGCCCGACTACGAGCGCACAGGCGCTCACCGCTGTCCAACGCATACTTTGCTCCTTCCTTCGTCTCGGTGTCGTGCGAAATCGTCGTGGGCCGTCCGACAGCCCGGACAATCTTATCGTGGCGGCGTGGCCCCGGTCAGGGCCGCCAGCTCGGGCCGGGTGATCCGCACCTGGCCGTTCCTGATGTACGGCTCCAGCACCACCGGGCGATCCTCCACGCGCAGGTCCACCGAGTCGGCCGTGCCGATGGCGAGGTAGGCCGGCAGGGGACCGACTTCGAACGCCTCGCCGGCGGCGAGGCGGCGCTCGGTGACGCGGTTGTCCGGGAAGCGCACGAAGACCCAGGTCGCCTTGCCCACGCTGAGCCGGACGGTGGCCCCATCGTCGGGGATGGCAAGCTGCGCGGCAATCGACTGCACCGGCGGCTGCGCGACGGCGGCCGCGCGCAGGGGTTGCGCCGGCAGGGGCCATGCCGAATCCAGCTGGACGATGTCCGACGGGACGGAGATGTTGGCCGTGGCCCCACCGTAGCGCGAGATGCCCAGGGTGACGAGGCCGATCAGCACCGCAGCCACGACCATGACCCAGGCCGTATGTCCGGAGACCCGAGGCCCCGCTCCCGCCGTTGCGGGCTCGACAGCCGCGGTCGCCAGGGTGAGCCGGAGGCCGTCTGGATGGTTGGCCTCCTCCTCGTCTGGCGGCGAGAGGTCGAGCAACTCATCGGGCACGCCCGCAAAGGCCATGTACTTGCGCAGGCCGCGCAGGAAGTAGGCGGAGGTATAGAACGCGGCGGCGTCACCCGCCTCGAGGCCCATCACCTGGGCCTTCGACAGGAGCAGCCGCGACGCCACATCTTCGACGGAGAGCTGTCTCGCCGCGCGCACGCCCGCGAGCTGCCGGCCGATGCCGGGACAACTTCCTGGAAGGTGGGTCGGGCGAGACGAGCCTCCGTCGCTGGGGGGGCGACGACTCATCATCGCCGCCATTCTAGAACGGAGCGGGCCGTGATGCGACATCGAATTCGCGCGGACGCTCCGGTTGCCGCTCCGGCGGCGCGCCTCTGATACGCTCACGGACGTGGTGGACATCGCACGGCGCCTGCGCCGGGTGCTTGCGGAGGCCCTGCCAGGCCTCGACGCGCAACTGCGCCTGGCGCCTGAGCCGCGCGTGGGATGGGACCCGCACCAGGTCCCCGAAGGATGGCGCGATGCTGCGGCGCTCCTGCTTCTCTATCCGCACGAAGGGCGGCTCCACGTACCCCTGACGGTGCGTGGCGGTGGTCTGCGGCACCACACCAGTCAGGTGTCGTTGCCGGGCGGGGCCGTGGAGGGGGGCGAGTCGATCGAATCGGCCGCCCTGCGCGAGGCCGCCGAGGAAGTGGGCGTCGACCCGGTGTCGGTCGAAATGCTGGGTCGCCTGACGCCCCTGCACATCCCGGTGAGCGGGTTCCTCCTGCACCCCGTCGTTGGCCTGACGCCCCTGCGGCCGGCGTTCCAGCCGCACACGTGGGAGGTGGCGCGCCTGCTGGAAGTCCCTGTCGAGCGCCTGCGCGATCCGGCCACGGTGCGGCGCGAGATCCGGACCCTGCGCCGCGCGGGCATTGCCCACGACGTGAACGTGCCCTTCTTCGACGTCGAGGGCGAAAAGGTGTGGGGAGCGACGGCGATGGTGCTGGCGGAATTCCTGGCCATGGTCGACACGGTTGCCCTTGGCGGATAATGCCGGCACGGGAGGGCTCTGTGAGCAACCTGACGACCGTACGCGCCATCTACTCGGCTTTCGGCCGCGGTGATGTACCGACCATTCTGACGCACCTGGACGAGCACGTGGACTGGGAGTACGGCGCCGGTACGACCAGCGTTCCGTGGCTGCAGCACCGGCACGGTCGCGACGGCGCGGCCGCCTTTCTCGCGAGCCTCCAGGGCCTCTCCATCACCAGGTTCGTGCCCAAGGCGCTGATGGAAGGCGACGGCCTCGTCGTGGCCCTGATCGATCTGGAGGCGACGGTCACCGCCACGGAGCGGACGATTGTCGAGGAAGACGAGGTGCACATCTGGTACTTCAACGAGGCGGGGCGCGTGTCGCGGTTCCGCCACCGTGTGGACACGTACCAGCACGTCGTGGCCTGCACGGCATGAGGAGGTTGACCATGCGTCGTTCGATCTTGCTGATTGTTGCGGCCGTCGTCCTTGTCACGGCCGCGCCCGTCGCGCAGCCCGCGCACGGGCCATCGCTCGATGCCAGCCGCCTGGCGCGTCTCGACACCGTGCTGCAGCAGTACGTGAGCGAGAACCGCATCGCCGGTGCCGTGGCCCTGGTACTGCAGGACGGCCGGCCCGTGTACGAAAAGGCCGTGGGCTGGCGTGACAAGGAATCGGGCGCGCGGATGACCGCCGACGCCATGTTCCGTATCGCCTCGCAGACCAAGGCCATCACTACCGTGGCGGCACTCATGCTGGTGGAGCAGGGTAAGATCGGGCTCACCGATCCGGTGAGCCGGTTCATCCCCGCCTACGCGAAGACCACCGTCATCACGAAGACACCCGGTGGCGGCACCGCGGTCGTCCCGGCGAAGCGAGCGATCACGATCACCGATCTGATGACGCACACCGCGGGGATCTCGTATGGCACGGATCAGGAGGTGTCGTCTCTCTACCAAGCCAAGGGGCTTGGTCCCGCTGCCGGGTTTGGCTGGTACACTGCCGACAAGGACGAACCGGTGTGCGAAACCATGGAGCGGCTGGCCACGCTGCCCTTCGTGGCGCAGCCGGGCGAGGCGTGGGTGTACGGCTACAACATCGACATCCTCGGTTGCGTGATCGAACGCGTGTCGAGGCTGCCGCTGGACGAGTTCTTCCGCACGCGAATCCTCGAGCCGCTGGGGATGACCGACACGTATTTCTTCGTGCCGGCCGAGAAGAAGGGTCGTCTCGCCACGGTCTATGCCAGCGGCCCGGACGGGACGATCGTGCGGGCACCCGACGGCGCGCGCGGGCAGGGTCACTACGTGGACGGGCCGCGTCGCAATTTCGCCGGTGGCGCCGGCCTGGTGTCCACCTCGCGCGACTACGCGCGGTTCCTCGAGATGGTGCGCGGCGGCGGAGCCATTGGCGACGTGCGCCTGCTGGCGCCTCGCACCGTGGCGCTGATGACGCACAACCAGTCGGGCCTGCTCCACAACGGCCCGCAGATGGGTTTCGGCCTGGGCTTCGAGACGACCGAGCAGGTGGGGGGCAACGGCCTCGAGCCGGTGCGCGGCTTCGGATGGGGCGGCGCGTACGGCTCGGTCTACCGCGTGGATCCGTCCGGCCGCCTCGTGCTCGTGCTGATGCTCAACCAGATTCCCAACGCCACCGACATCCGGACGACGTTCCAGACGTTGGTGCACCAGGCGGTGCTGCCGTAGGGGTGGCCACCGGCAACTGAGGAACGGCAGACGACAGATGCCGACAACAGAGGGGAGTCGCTCGCTGCGCCGCCTGATCAGTTCCGGCTCGACCTTCGAACAGGAAATCGGCTACTCGCGTGCCGTCGTGGCGGGCGAGTGGGTGTTCGTGTCCGGCACGACGGGTTTCAACTACCAGACGATGACGATTGAGGAGGATGTGGAGGCACAGGCCGAGCAGACCCTCCGGAACATCGAGACGGCCCTGGCGCAGGCCGGGGCGTCGCTGGCCGACGTCGTGCGCGTGCACTACATCCTGCCCTCCGCGAACGATTTCCCGCGCTGCTGGCCGGCGCTCCGGCGGGCGTTCGGCGAAGTGCGGCCCGCGGCGACGATGATCGAGGCGGGGCTCGCGGACCCGCGGATGAAGATCGAAATCGAGGTCACCGCGTTGAAGAGGTCTTGAGGGCCTGAGGTCTTGGGGCGACGTTGGGCCCCAGCGTGTTCAGGCAGGCGTGCCACTGCTTGTTACCGGCGCCGGCGGCCTTGGTGATGTTCTGGCAGCCGTCGGCGGCGGCGCCTCCCGCGCGTATGATCGGCCCATGACCCCCGACCAGTTCCGCCGCTTCGGCCATGAGGTGGTGGACTGGATTGCGGACTACCGCGCGCGGGTGGAGGCTCGACCCGTCATGGCGCCGGTGGAGCCGGGCGCGATCAAAGCCCTCCTGCCGGCGAGCCCGCCCGAAGATCCCGAACCGTTCGACGCCGTGCTCGCGGACCTCGACCGCGTCGTGTTGCCAGGGCTCACCCACTGGCAGCATCCGCGCTTCTTTGGATACTTCCCCTGCAACGGCACCCTGGCCAGCGTGCTGGGCGACTACGTGAGCACGGGCCTCGGCGTCCTGGGCCTGGCCTGGCAGTCGAGCCCGGCGCTCAGCGAGCTCGAAGAGGTGACCACGGGCTGGCTGCGCCGGATGGTGGGGCTGTCGGACGCGTGGCACGGAGTCATCCAGGACACGGCCTCGACCTCCACGCTGATCGCCCTGCTCTGCGCGCGCGAGCGCGCGACGGGCCACGGTGCCAGCCGTGGCGGAATGCAGGCCGAACCATCGCCGCTGGTGGTGTACACCTCCGCGCACGCGCACAGCTCAGTCGATAAGGCCGCGCTGCTGGCGGGATTCGGCCGCGACAACGTCCGTCACGTGCCGCCCGACGCCGACTATGCCATGCGGCCCGATGCGCTCGACCAGGCCATACGCCTCGACCTGTCGCGCGGCCTGCGACCCTGCGCGGTGACGGCCACCACCGGCACGACGACGACGACGGCGCTCGATCCCGTCGGCGCGATCGCGGAGGTGGCACGCGGGCATGGCGCCTGGCTGCACGTCGATGCCGCGATGGCCGGCTCGGCGATGGTGCTGCCGGAGTGCCGGTGGATGTGGGATGGCATCGAAGGGGCCGACTCGCTCGTCCTGAACCCGCACAAATGGCTGGGTGCGGCCTTCGACTGCTCGGCCTATTTCGTGAGGGACGCCGATCATCTGGTGCGCGTGATGTCCACCCATCCCAGCTACCTCCAGTCGGCGGTGGATGACCGCGTGAAGAACTACCGCGACTGGGGCATCCCGCTCGGGCGTCGCTTTCGTGCCATGAAGCTCTGGTTCCTGATTCGTGAACAGGGCGTGTCGGGGCTGCGGGCGCGGCTGCGGCGCGACATGGAGAACGCGCGGTGGCTGGCGGACCAGGTCCGCCAGCGGCGCCTCTGGCGCGTGCTGGCGCCGGTGCCCCTGCAGACGGTGTGCCTGCGGCACGAGCCGCCGGGTCTGGAGGGCGAGGCGCTCGACCGGCACACGCTGGGCTGGTGCGCCCGCCTCAATCGGGCAGGGGCGGCGTATGTGACGCCGGCCATCCTGGACGGCCGCTGGATGGTCCGGGTGTCGGTGGGCGCCGAGCCCACCGAACGAGCCCACGTCGAGGCGTTGTGGGCCATCATGCAGAAGGAGGCTGAAGCATGAGCGCGACCTTCGAGGTGATCAACCCGGCGAGCGGCCGGCCAGTGGCGTCGGCGCCCGACAACGGCCCGGCCGAGGCCCGCCAGGCGGCGGCCCGGGCGGTGGTGGGGTTCGGCCACTGGCGGCGCACCACAGCCTATGAGCGATCGGCGGTGTTGCGGGCCTGGGCCTCGGCGCTGCTCGCCCGCGAGGTGGAGATCGCCCGCCTCATGGCCCAGGAAATGGGCAAGCCCGTCACCGAGGCACGAGGCGAAGTGCGCTACGCGGTCTCGTTCGTCGAGTGGTACGCCGAGGAAGCCAAGCGGGTCTACGGCGAGACCGTTCCGAGCCAGGCGGCGCACAAGCGCATCCTCGTGCAGCCGCAGCCGGTGGGTCCGGTGTACGCGATCACGCCGTGGAATTTTCCGGCGGCGATGATCACGCGCAAGGCGGCGCCGGCCCTGGCCGCAGGCTGTTCGGTCGTCCTCAAGCCCGCCGAACAATCGCCGCTCACCGCCATGCACCTGGCCGAGCTCTGGGTCGCCGCCGGCGGCCCACCCGACGTGTTCCAGGTGCTGCCCACCTCGAACCCAGGCGCGGTGTCGGAAGTGTTCTTCGACGATCCCGCCATCCGCAAACTGAGCTTCACGGGCAGTACGGAAGTGGGCGTGCGGCTGGCCGCACAGGCCGCCAAGACCATGAAGCGCGTGTCGCTGGAACTGGGCGGCCATGCCCCGTTCCTGGTGTTCGCCGACGCCGACATCGAGCCGGCCGTGAAAGAGGTGCTGGCGTCGAAATTCCGCAACGCCGGTCAGACCTGCGTATGCGCGAACCGCATCTACGTGCACGACGCGGTACACGACGCCTTCGTCGAACGGTTCGCGGCGGCGGTGGCGGCGCTCAGAGTGGGCGACCCGCTGGACGAGGCGACCCAGATTGGACCGCTGGTGGACGCGCAGGGACTCGACAAGGTGCGCGCGCACGTGGACGATGCCCTCGAGCGGGGGGCCACGGCCGTGGTCGGCGGCTCGGCGGGCGAGGGGCTGGTGTTTCGTCCCACGGTCCTTACCGGTGTGGCGCGCGGCATGCGGATCCTCGAGGAAGAGACTTTCGGCCCGGTGGCGCCCATCATCCGTTTCGAAGCAGACGAGGAGGCCGTGCGTCAGGCCAACGACACGCCGTACGGGCTAGCCGCCTACCTCTGGACGCGCGATCTGTCACGAGCCTTTCGCGTCGCCGAGGCGCTCGACTACGGTATTGTCGGCGTGAACGACGGGCTGCCGTCGGCAGCGCAGGCACCGTTTGGCGGTGTCAAGATGTCGGGCGTCGGGCGCGAGGGCGGCAAGTGGGGGATCGAGGAGTATCTGAATCTGAAGTTCATCTCGATAGCGCTGTGACCGGCGCCGCCAGGCGCGACGGCCGGGTTTGCCGCTATACTCGGCGGCATGTCGTCGCTTCGCCTGCTTGCCGCTGCCGTCGTGGTATGCGCCGCTGCCGTGCCGGCGCGGGCACAGATGCCGCAACCCTTGACCGTAACGAGTCCCACACTCAAGGCGGGGGAGACCATTCCCGCCGACTACACGGCGGACGGGAAGAACGTGTCGCCGCCGCTGCGCTGGTCGGGTGCGCCGGCCTCGACGAAGGAATTTGCCGTCATCTGTGACGACCCCGACGTACCGATGCCGCAGCCCTTCGTGCACTGGGTCATCTACAAGATTCCCGGGACGGCCCCGGGCCTTCCCGAGAATGTGCCAATCGATGCCGCCACCCCCATGCCGGTTGAGATTGCCGGCGCCGTCCAGGGGACGTCCGGGTTCAGTCGGCCCATCTATCGCGGACCCGCTCCGCCCCCCGGCAAGCCCCACCACTATCACTTCACGGTGTACGCCATCGACGCCACCCTCGACCTGCGGCCCGGTCTCACGAAGGCCGAACTGCTCGAGGCCATCGACGGACACATTGTCGGCAAGGGCGAGCTCGTGGCGATCTACGAGCGCAAGCCTCCGCCGTAGCGATGATTAGTCGGTGGGGATGCAGGGGGACGCCGGGGCTGAAGCCCCGGCGCTCCGTACTGAAGCCCCGGCGGCACCCAGCCACGGAGGCGACGTCTACTTCTTAGTGAACATCACCGCGGCGCCGCCCTGCGTGGGCGCTACGCCGAGGTCGAACTTCGCGCCGCCGACGCTCATGGTCACGCTGCGCCCGGCCGCGATGCCAATGCCTGCGCCCATGATGACATCGCTGATGTGATGCTTGTTGGCCGACATCCGGGCCAGTCCGACGAAGCTGGCAAACGTGTAGGCCGGGATACCAATCCTCGGGCCCAGGTGCCGCTCGAGCACGCTGGCCGTCGCGAAGGCGCTAGCGGTGTGGCCCGACGGGAACGAGTGGCGGTTGCTGTTGTCGGGCCGCGAGCGGCGCGTCGAGAACTTGATGCCCTGCACGATGGTCTGCGAAACCAACTGCGCGCGGATCAGGTCGCCGCCCATCGCCGTGGTCGTCGTGCTCCCAGTCAACTTGCCGACCGCCCACGTGCCCACGGCCGCCCCCGTCTGAACCAGAAAGCTGCCGCCGATGTTCCCGGGCTGGAACACGCGCTTCGACAAGTGTTCCTGTGATTCCTCGATGCCGGCCTTGTCCCACGTGAATCCGATGATGATTGCGGGTGCGAGGATCGTGAGGACGTCGGCGGTGTCCCTCGAGAAGAAGCGCCGGAGGTCGTGACCGATTGAGGTGAAGGGATTGAGCGGCGCAGGCGCCCCGAAGGTCACGCGGCCGGGGGCAATCGTCGCCGGGAGAATCACGGGCCGCTGATCGGCGCTGTTGACGAGGTCAGCGTCTGGCCACACCGTGGATGATGGCGTGGCCGGGGTGACGGCCGCCGCCAACCCACCAAGATCCTGGGCGTCCGTCCATCGACCCGGCACGAGAAGAACCGCGACGAGCGCGACGGTGACGCGAAGCGACATGGTGTGGATCTGCCTTTCGGGGCCGGCGACGTAAACGACCGCTCAACGATTGTACTCCGGCGCTTCGAGGCGGTCCAGCCTTGGCGGGGGCTGGGCGATGAGTTGACGCAACCGGTTTACCGGTCCGGCGTCTCACTCGAGCCCGCTGAACCGGGGCTCCGGCTCGTCCTCCCCGGGCGAATCGCGTACAGGTAGCCTCCGGGCCAGTCCACGAGCAGGACGAAGGGGTGGCCCCAGTCCCGGCGCTCGCGTGTCAGGACGTAGTCGATCCGGTAGTGCCCGCGCAGGCGCAGGATGGCGGCAGCTGAGTCCGGGGACGCAAAGACCTCCTGGTTCAGCCGTTCACGTTCAGCCACCTCGGGGGCCAGCGTCGTCGGGACGTACTGATCGGCCCACGTGCCAGCGGCGTTGGACAGCGACCGCGCGCCGCCCGACCAACTCGAGATGAAGAACGTGGACACCGGCGCCAGCTGGTTGATCTGCGACGTCCGAAAATCCTCGAGCAGCACCACCGTATCGAGCGATGCGCCGATGCGGCGCAGGAGGTCGGCGGCCGGTGCTTCCCGCCCAGGCTCGTCCCTCAGGTAGGTCAGAGGTCGCACGATCGTCGTGGCGGCAAAGACGGGCACCAGCACGATGGCCGCGGCGCTTGCCACCACCGCGCGACCCTGGCGTGCGCCCAGCCACCCAATCGCGGGCGCGGCTGCGACTGCGGCGAGGAGGCACCAGCCAATGCGCACACCCTTGGCGACCTTGTGGTAGAAGTTGAACGGATTCACCACGTCTCCCAGCCTGAACGCCGCCTCCGTTCCCCAGGCCGGCATCTGCCCCCAGAACGGCGCCACGAGCGCCGCCGTCACCAGGCAGAACGTCGCCGCAAACCAGAGGATCGTCAACTCCGCGCGTCCGGCGGCGCCGGTGTGGCCTCGCCCCGCCAGGCGTCCGACGACGACGACGAAGGCCAGGAGAATGGCGGGGCTGTAGTTGGCGACCAGGCCGACGACCACCTCGGCGGGCCGCATCCAGACCAGGTAGCCCCATGCCGCCAGCAGGGCGGCTGCAGCGAGGCGTCCGGCGTGGCCGAGATCTGCGGATGGCTCTCGCGTCCTGTCGAGGCGCAGCCATGCCCATCCGGCGAGGCCGGCGATGGCCAGGCCCACGAGTGGTCCGGACGCCCCCGGCGGCGACAGCACGCGGCAGAGCACGGCCCACACGATGGCCCACCCCGCCATCCAGAAGCCAGCGGCGGCGGCGCGGCGGACACCAGCCTCGGCCGCAATGGTCGCGGCCAGCGCCAGCGACCCCGGAATGAGGAAAAATGTGTTGGTCCCGACGTAGAGCGCGGTGACCCACGCCGCGGCCAGCCAGTAGCGCCGAGCGACCAGCCAGACGACCACGACGAAGAGGCCGAGTGCCGCGGCGTTCTGCGGGATGTAGAGGAAGTCCTCCATCAGGATCTGATCGCTGTGGGGCACCAGGACGCCGACGACGTGATCGGGATCAATCCCGGCGAGCGTGGCCAGGGCGCGCCGCGCGCCGTCGAGCGAGGTGCCAGCGAGAGACAGGGCCTGTCTCAGCGACGGGTGCCACAGCATTTCGGCCGACGGCGTCACGAACGCCAGCACGCAGGCGGCCCACGCCGCCGCGCGTCCCCCCCAGATCGTTGCCGTGACCCACCAGAGGGTCACCACGAAGGCGAAGGCCTGCCAGGTGAGCACGGCCTTCCAGGCGTCGAATGCCGTCACCCCAGTGGCCTGCGCGAGGGCCGCGATCGGCGCGAGCGAGAACCAGTAGTAGCGCAGCGGCAGTCCGGCGACGAACGGGTTCGATGGCGGGACGTGCTCGCCGAGGGCGTAGATGACGCCGAAGCGCTGAAATCCGTCGGTGTACATCTCGCGCACGAGCGAGTGGTCGTTGAAATGGCCGAAGGGCGCCGCGATACTCCAGAGAACGTAGATGGCTGCCAGGACGTACACGCCCGCCGGCACCGCCAACGCCGGCCCCTGGACCTCGTGGTGCACGGCGGCGTTGCGGCGCCAGAGCGCGGCGAGGCCGAGCGCGGCGACGCCGGCCAGCAGCGCGAGATCCCAGCCGCTGCCGGTGACCGCGGCTGCGATGACGAACGGGAAAGTCGCGCTCAGTCCCGTGACCGCGAGGCAGAGCCAGTCGAAGCCAGCAGCCGGCGGTCGCGTGCCGAACGCACGACCGGACGTCCAGAGCAGCGCAGCCGCGGCCGCGATGAAGGATACGGTGAGGTTGAGCGCAGACCCGGTGCCGATGCCTTCGATCGCCACCAGGGCCGCGGCGACGGATCCGGCAGCGAGCAGCTTCACCTACGTCGACTCTATCGGGAAACGCACCGGTCGTCGTGGGCGCCGACGCCGACGCCACGCAATGTATCATACGCGCCGTTGTCGCATGTCGCCGGCCAGTGAACTCTCCGTTGTCGTGCCCGTGTTCAACGAAGCAGATCGTATTGCGTGGCTGGTATCCCGCTGGCTCGACGCACTGCGTCTCGCGCAGATCGATTTCTCGATGCACGCCTACGACGACGGATCGTCCGACGGCACGCCCGCCGTGCTGTCGGAGGCTGCGCGCGTCGAGCCGCGCGTGATCGTTCACCGCCACGCCAACCGCGGCCACGGCCCGACGCTGGCGCGGGCCTATGCCGAACTGGCCGGCTCCGAGTGGATCCTGCAGATCGATGCCGACGACGTGATCGGCCCCGGGTTGTTCGAACGCTGGTGGCCCGGCCGAGCGAACTACGACCTCATGCTGGCCTCGCGGCGCGATCCGCATCGGTCCGGCCTGCGGCGAGGGTTGACGCATCTGGCGCGCGCCACCGTGCGGGCTCGGTTCGGTGCCGGGGTGCGGGACGTGAACGCGCCGTACCGCCTGATGCGCGGCACCGCGTTCCGCGATGTCTGGGAATGGCTCCCTCCGGGCACGCTCGTCCCGAACGTACTGCTCTCAGGCGTCGCCTGTCGCCGCGGCCTGCGCGTACGCGAGCATCCCGTGGCGGCGGCGGGCCGCACGCGCGCCGAGCCGCTGGCGGCGAAGATGCGCTGGCTGGGTCTCGGCGTGCGCGGGGGCCTGCAGCTGCTCGCCCCGATGCCGGGGAAGCCTCGTGGCTGATCGCGGAGGACTCGCGCTGGCGTGCCTGCTCGTGCTCTGCGCGGTCGTGAGCGGTCGCTGGCTGCTCGCGATTCCGTTCGACCAGGCTCCGGACGAGTTCGCCCACGTGCACTACAACGTGAGGGTGCTCCTCGCCGAGCGACGGCTTCCTGTCATGGGCGTCGACGACACGAGCGCGTACCTGACGCCCCGATCGAATCCGACCGGCCGTCTCGTCGCCCGCTACAGCTATGCGAACACGCCCGTGCCGTACATCGGTCACGCGCTGACCGCCTGGGTCGGCACGAGGCTGGCCGGCACCGATCCGGTGACGGGCGCACGCGTCTTCTCGTGGCTGTGCGTGCTCGCCTTCGTGGCGGCCGTCCATGCGGCTGCCCGGGCCGCGGGCGCGCCGCCGGCCGCTAGCATCGCCGGGGCCGCGCTCGTCGGCCTCGTCCCGCAGGTCCTCTTTCTCGGCGCCTACGTCAACCAGGAGGCTTTCAGCCTGGCCGCGTCAGGCGTCCTGCTCTGGGCGCTCGCCGTCGATGCCCGCAGGCGTACTCCCGCGTCGATGGCGTGTGTCGGCCTCGCCGCCGGATGGCTCCCGCTGGGGCGCCTCTCGTTCTGGGTGCTCATCCCCTACGTCGCCGCGTGGGCGGCCTGGCGAATGTGGCGCGCGCCGACGTTGGCCGCGTCGGCGAAGCTCGGCCTGGCGGCCGGGCTGTCCGCCCTCGCCGTGTGCGCCGTGCCCCTCGCCCGCAACTTCTGGCTCTACGGTGATGTCACCGGGCTGGACGACGCGCTCAGGATGATGCGGGAGGCTCAGGGCGTGGTGATCGAGCCGCGCGTGACGGTCCAGGCGCTCTCGCAACTCGTCGCGCGCGGGTTCCTCAGCATGACGGCGCGATCCGCCGTCATGACCTTCGACCACATGAACCTTCTCGTTCCAATCCCTTACCTTTACAGGGTCGTCGATGCAGTTCTCCTCGCCGCCGCGGTGTTGGTGTTCGCCGTCCTCGTCCGCGCGCGCGACCGATGCGCCATCTACGGCGCGGCGCTCCTCGCCTCGCTGGCCACCGCGGCCCTGGCGTTGCACGCGTACAACGCGGTTGTCTTCGACTATCAGCCGCAGGGCCGCTACCTGTTCGTCGTGCTGGCGCCGCTGGGGGTGTACGCCGCGTGGGTGGGGGGGCGCCATGCCGCGGTCCGGCGTGTCACAGCCATGGTCGCGGCCGCTCTACTGGTGCTGACATGGCTGGCCGACCAGACCGTCGCCGATGCGTACCGACGCTTCAATGATCCCACCGTGGCCGCGGCTCGCGCGCTCGCGCTCGGGGAGTCCCGGCGCATCGTGCTGGACGAGCAGGTCGATGTGTCCGCTCCGGGCCTGTCAGGCGCACGTATCGAGCTGGCCGTCGAACCCTCCTACGACGTGGCGTTCTACGGCCTCGAGGTGATCGAGCCTGATTCCGGATCGGTCATCCGCCGGGCGTTCGTGCATCCCTGGGAGTGGCGCCACACGTCGTCGCCCGTCTTCACGTTCAGGCCGATTGTCCAGTCCCTGAGCCAGGTGCGTCTCAGAGTGTTCACCGAGCATCCCGGAGTGCATCCGTTCCTGATCCGACGCGGGTGCGGGCCCGGCGACGACAGCGTCCGGGGGCCGGCCTGTATCACGCTGGTGTACTGACCGCTCGCCATGCGCGTTCTCCTCGTCACCACGTATTACCGGCCGCACATCTCGGGCCTCACGATCCACGTGCAGCGCATTGCCGAAGGACTGGCTGCGCGCGGCCATGCAGTGACGGTGGTGACCTCACGCTATGAACCGAGCCTGCCCGCCGCGCTGTCACGCGAGATCCCGCGCCTGCTCGAGCGCGCCTGCCGCGCGGCTTTCAATCGCGCCACGGACGCATCCGGCGGCGTGCTGGCGTCGTCGGCCGACTACGCTCGCTCGTCGCCCGGCCTGGCGGCCCTGCAGGAACCATGTGGTGCTGGCCGCGCGGCTGGCATCCGAGAAGGGGGTGGAGTACCTGCTGGCCGCGCTGCCCGAGGTCGAGCGTCGGGCGGGACCAGTCCGCTTGATCATCACGGGCGACCAGGTGCAGGTCGTTGGTGAGCGCGCGTATCGGCGCCGTCTCGAACCGGCGCTGGCGGCGTGCGACCCGCCGGTCGTGTTCACCGGTGAACTGAGCACGGACGACATGGCCTCGTGCTTTGCGGCCGGCGCCGTCCCTGTGCTACCGAGCATCAACCAGACCGAGAGCTTTGGCATGGTCCAGGTCGAGAGCATGCTCTGCGGCACACCGGTGGTTGCCAGCAACCTGCCCGGAGTGCGCGAGCCCGTCACCCGCACGGGTATGGGCCTGCTCGTCCCTCCACGAGATGCTCCGACGCTGGCACGCGCCATCACGAGCGTGCTGAGTCATCCCGCCCGGTACCGCCGCCCCCGTAATCAGATCGAAGAGGCCTACGACAGCGTCCGGGCGCTCGAACGCACCGAAGCGTGGCTGAGCGGAATCGTCGGAGATTACCTCAGCCGGCGGCAACGCCAGCGGGAGATCGTGGCGGAGTTCCGCCGTCAGGCCCGGGGTTCCGCGCGCTGGTGCGAAGCGTCGAGGTGCGCCTGCTGCGCTCGGCCGCGCCCTTCGAGGCGCCGGTGCTCGACCTGGAATGCGGAGACGGCCACTTCGCTGCTGCCGTTGGCTGCGGCTTCGACGTGGGACTCGACCCCGACGCGGCATCGATGCCCTTCGGCAACCGGACCTTCGGCACCATCGTGGCCAACAGCACGCTCGAGCACGTGGAGTCGCTCGACGCCGTCATCCGCGAGGCGGCCCGCGTGTTGCGCCCCGGCGGTCGCCTGGTGATGACGGTGACCAGCCACCGGTGCGGCGACATGCTGGCCGTGCCGACCGTCGCGGTTCGACTGGGACTGCGCGCGCTCGCCGCGCGCTACGTCGGCTGGTTCAACACAAGGTCTCGACACGTGACGACCGAAGGCCCCGGACAATGGCGGCGCCGGCTCGATGCGCAGGGACTTCGCGTCACCCGATCCGAGTACTACCTGTCCGCGCGCGCCCATCGTCTGTTCGACGTATTGCACTACGCCGCCCTGCCCAATCTCGCCGCGCGCTCGCTGACGGGACGCTGGGTGGTGCCGCCCCTCGGTTGGGCCGGGGCCTTGCCCGCGCGGTGGATGGAAGAGATCGTGGCCGGAGGTCGGGACGGGCACGAGGGACCCTACGCTCTTCTGATCGCGGAGCGGCGATGACCCTGGACAAGCGCCGTACGCGCTTTGCCCTGGGAGGCATCGCGCTGGGGGCACTGGCGCTGCGGGTCTGGGGCCTCGATTTCGGGTTGCCACTCTGGTCGAACTACTACATCCGCCCCGACGAGTCGCTCATCGTCGAAGCGGCCCTTCGCGTCGGCCAGGATCCCCGCTTCTACGTGTACCCGGCTCTGATGTCATGGGTGTCGGGCGTGGGCTTCGCCGCTTACCACGCGGTTGCGGCGCTGGCCGATCCGTCGGTGCCAGGGTCGCTGGCGGCGCATGCCGCCCGCTCCGTCGATGGCTACTTTATGCTTGCGAGGCTCGTGTCGGCCGTTGCTGGTGCCGCCGTGGTCTTTCCCGTGTTCACGCTGGCCGCGGGCCTGGGCTCCGCATCCGCGGGCTTGATGGCCTCGGCGCTGGTCGCCGCAGCCCCTCTGGCCGTCCGCGACGCACATTTTGGCGTGACCGATACGCTGATGACCACCCTGGCCGCGTGCGCCCTGGCGCGCACGGCGGCGCTCTCCGACGCGGCGCGGCGAACACGTGCTCTTCTCGTCGTCGGACTGCTGGCGGGATTGACCGTCGGAACGAAGTACACGGGCGTCTTCTTCCTACCGGCGATCGCGGCCGGCGTCTGGGTCAGCGCGACGGGCCGCGCCTGGCGCGATCTGGCCCTCGCGGGCCTGGCAGCGGCTGGTGTCTTCGTGGTGATCAACCCGTACGCCGTCCTGCACCTGGGTGATCTGCTCGCGATCGCGCGCATGCTGACCGACGACGTCTTTCACCGGCAAGGGGCGTCGGGAGTGTGGACTCCGCTCGTGGGCCTTGCCAACATGTGGCGGCCCCTGCGCCACGGACCTGGCTTGGACGCGGGCTCCCTGCTCGCGCTGCTGGGCATGGCAGCGGTGGTGTGGCGCCGTACCGCGATGGTCCCCACCGTCGTGACCGTCATGGCCGTCGCCGGGATGGCGCTACCGCTGTTTCTCGGCCAGGTCGTGGTCTCGCGCTACGTGTTGCCCCTCGTCCCGCTCGTGGCCGTGTTCGCGGCAGTGGCCCTCTCGGCGCCGCCGGCACGTGGGCTTCGACGGGCGGCGATGCTGGCGGGGGTCGCGCTGGTCGCTGCGAGTGCGGCCGAGGCCGCGTGGCTCGACCGGATTCTATCTCGCGACGACACACGGACCCTGGCCGGGAGGTGGATGGCGGCCACGCTGCCGCCGGGGTGTACCATCACCTATTGGGGACCTCCCGAAACCGAGCCGCAGTTGCGCGAGACCGTGTCCTCGATCGACCGGCGCATCGCCTTCGCCATGCAGACCTACGGGCCGGAGTCTGGCGAGATCGTGTCGCGCCTCTATCGCCTCGCGCGCTCCGGGGTGGCGGCGTCGGGTCCCCGGTTCGAGGTCTTCAGGAACCGTCCTCCTGACGCCGGACGGGAGCCGTCCTGCGCGGCGGTCGTCACGGCCGGCTATCCAGGATGGAGCGCACCTGAGGTGGCGAGCGCCGAACTGGTGGCACCCGCTGCCGGTGCGCCGACCGAGTGGGCCTCGTTCGATCCCTTCACCGGTCACTGGTCCTCCGCGCCCGTTGAATCGTTCGACGCGTTCTTCGTGCCCCTCGACTTCCTCAATCGAGTCGAACGGCCCGGTCCGGTGATTGACGTGGTGGTCTATCGGATAGGATCGGCGCCATGATGCGAAGCTTCGGCCCGGCGCTGGCGCTGGCCGCGACCGTCGCCGTCGGTGCTGCCTGCCGCGAATCGGGACCGAATCCAGACAATGTGCTGCCGTTCGGATTTCTCGACAGCCCGGCCAACGGCGCGGCGGTGGCGCGCGTGACGCGCGTGGCGGGCTGGGCCCTCGACGATGGACGGGTGAGCCGCGTGGACGTGTATGTGGACGGGCGTTTCGCCGGCTCGTCGACGCCGGGGGTGCTGCGGCCCGATCTCGTGACCGCCTATCCGGCGTATCCCGATGCAGCTCGCGGGGGTTGGGAGCTCGCCGTGGACCTGGGCGAGCGCGAGGGAGGCCGGCACATCCTGGCCCAGGCCGTCGACGACCAGGGAGCCACCCGCGACATCGGCACGGCCTCGGTCACCGTCGCCGGGCGCCCGTGACGCCCGGGCTTCCGGTCGTCCTCGTCGTTCCCTGTTTCGACGAAGCCGCCCGGCTGCCCGTCCAGACCTTCGAAGCCGCGATCGACGCGTCCGACCTCGGGCTCGTCTTCGTGGACGATGGGAGCGGCGACGACACGCCCGCGCTTCTCGGCCGGCTGGCCGGGCGAGAGCCCGGACGCATCACCGTGCTGAGGGCAACGTCGAACCGAGGCAAGGCCGAAGCCGTCCGCATCGGGATGGCCGCCGCCCGATTGGCCGGTCCGCGCTACGTTGGCTATTGGGACGCCGACCTGTCCACGCCGCTGGCCGCGCTGCCCGATTTCGTGGCTTTCCTCGACGCCAATCCGCAGTGTCACATGGTACTTGGGTCCCGGGTGAAGGCCATGGGCCGCACCATCGATCGCCGGACCATCCGCCACTACGCGGGCCGCGTTTTCGCGACCGCCGCGTCGGCCTCGCTCGGGCTCCCGATCTACGACACCCAGTGCGGGGCAAAGCTGTTTCGCGCCACCAGTGACGTCTGGCGCCTGTTCGATCAGCCATTCGTCAGCCGATGGGCGTTCGACGTGGAGGTACTGGCGCGCTACATCCGGCAATGTGGCTCACGCCAGGTGGCGAGTGATCGCCTCGAGGAGTTGCCCCTTCGCGTCTGGAGGCACGTACCGGGTTCGAAGGTCAGGCCCCACCACCTGCTGCGCGCCCTGATCGACCTCTGGCGCATCCGGCAGCGCTACCTCCGCGGGCGAATCGCCGCTACTGCAGACCCGGCGCCATGAGCGCACTGGCGGCAAAGGCCACCGCCAGCGACAAGACGGCCGCGGCGAAGCACACGGCCAGTGCGCGGCTGACGTGCCGGTAGTCGAGGGCGTGCTTCACGCCGAAGACCATGGCGGCGAACATCCAGCCGCCCACTACCGCGAAAACGGGCCCCCGTCCGTGCGGAATCACCCCGAACACGAGGAGCAGGCCCGGAGCGGCCGCAAATCCGGTCGTGCGGAGCAGTTGCCCCCAATCGGCCTGGGTCTCGGGCCCGGGCAACAGCCGCGTGCCAATCTGAAACACCAGCATCGCCCACGCGGACCACGTGATGATGGCCAGCGCCGTCACGACTGCCAGGGTGACCATGCGGTTGCCGAGCCAGTCGCCCGCGCCGACCCCGGCCGCCAGGCTCGCCAGCGCCACCGCGCTCATCGCCTGCATCGTCGTCCGTCGATCGGCCTCGATGCCCTCGTACATGGCCGCGTCCAGCATCGCGGCAGCCATCAGCCGGTAGGCGAAGAGGCTCATGCGGCCAATTGTATGCGGCCGGCGCGCCCCCTTACCGCTCCTTCGAGGCGGCGTGCTGGCGGACCGCCGCGATGGCGCGCGCGAGCGACTCGCTGTTGAAGGGTTTCATCAGGAATTGCGTCCCCTCGGGCAGACCGGTCAGTTCGAAGTGGGACGGGTTGTAGCCGCTCATCAGGATGACGGACAGGCGGGGATTGGTGGCGCCAATCTGGCGCGCCAGATCGATTCCGTCGAGGCCTTCGCCGAGTAGCACGTCCGCGATGAGGATGTCGATGTCCGAGGAGCGCGCGACGTCGATGGCTTCGGCCGCGGTGGCGACCGTCACGAGGTCCACGTGGATGCGACGTGCCATGCCCATCGCCATCCGGCGGATGAGCTCTTCGTCGTCCACCATCACGACGCGGCAGGTGTCGCTCCCAGGCCCCGGATTCGAGCGTGGGACGCCTGAGGGAGGCCGACTCGACGCCGGTGGCTCGCCAGTGCAGCGGTGCGGGGAGATCTCGGGGAATAGCTGGGCTGAAGACATCCTTCCGTTAGCATATCGGGTAGGGGAGCCGCGCCGTGTGCACAAAAATGCCGTCCGTTGCACGCCGATTGCGCATGAATGCGCCGCGCTGCACGCGCTGAGCTACTGGATGCGAGCCGAGACGAAGGGGATTTCGCCCGGCAGGGTCAGCTCGTGGCGCGAGGCCGGGCGAGCCCTTCGCCAGTCACCATCGAGGACCGACCAGAGCGTCGTGTCGTAGTGGCAGCCGTCGATGGTGGAGGACTGGCGCAACACGCCCTCGGGCACGGCGCCGATCTTCCGCAGAGCGCCGTTGGCGCGACCGTTGGCCGAAATGGCGCGAGCTTCGAGTCGCCGGATCCCCATACGCTCGAAGGCAAACTCCAGCAGTAGCGCCGAGCCTTCGGCAAAGAGACCGGTTCCCCAGTACGGACGGCCCAGCACGAACCCCCACTCCGCCGTGGTGCTCTCCGGAGCCTCGGCACGCACCTGGAACAAGCCCGCGGCCGTGTCTCGTCCGCGGGGCACGATGGCGAAACACGCGTAGCGTCCCTCGGCGCGGCGGCGCTGGGTCCAGCGGACGAAGCGGCGAAACCCCGCTGCGGTCGCCGGCGGCGGAGCCAGGAATCTCGATACCTCGTGGTCCGTGAAGAGGTTCAGCAGCGACGCGGCATCGGCCGGCTGCAGCTCACGCAACAGAACACCGTTTTCCGTCAAGGTGGGCAGACCGTGCCGCCAGTGCACCGGCATCGCCGGCGCGGCGGCCACCGCGCGCGGCTTGATGCTTCCGGATCGGGTGGCGGCCGGACCGGGCAGGTGTCCACCGCTGGACGGGATGAGGACGTCGACAGCCATCGGCGCCTCAGGTCCGCGCCATCTCGCCAGTCGGCGAGGTCGAAGGAAACTTGAACGAATGTCCGTGCCGCACTGCCACTGATCTCCTGTTCGCTACCCTCATCGATCGGGCGGCTCGACCACGACTCTGAGCAAGGGCGGGTCCAACTTCGCTGCACCATTGCAAGTTGTTGAGGAATCATACGTTGCTGCTCTCGGGGGATCGGCCGTCGATCAGCTCAAACGATCGGAGTGTTCAAAAAAAGAACAAATCAGACAGTTTCTGATGACTCCATAACCCGAAAAACAGCCTATTTGCAGTGACATGCAGGCCATTTCTCGTAAATGAGTCGGAATGGCACAGACAGGCGTGCAACGACGAGGATGGGCCGAGGGTGTGGGTTTGCGGAGCGGTACGCTTCGCGCGGCGCATGACTCGCCGGCGGTCGAGGCCGGGCCGGGACGCCGGTCCCGGGATTTTGCTCCGTGTCGGCAGCCGGGTGGCGCTCGCTAGGCCGAGATGGCCACGCCGTCCTGGCCTAGCTCGGTCAAGAGCGCGTCCACGGTCTTCTTGGCATCGCCGAAGAGCATCCGAGTATTGTCGAGGTAGAAGAGCGGATTTTCGACGCCGGCATAGCCGCTGGCCATGCCGCGCTTGAGCACGATGCTCACGCGGGCCTTCCACACCTCGAGTACCGGCATGCCGTAGATGGGGCTCGAGGGGTCATCCAGCGCGCCAGGGTTCACGATGTCATTGGCGCCGATCACGATCGCCACGTCGGTCTCCGGGAACTCGTGGTTGATCTCTTCCATCTCGAACACGATGTCGTAAGGAACCTTGGCCTCGGCCAGCAGCACGTTCATGTGCCCGGGCAGGCGGCCCGCCACGGGGTGGATGGCGAATTTCACGTCGATGCCGCGCGCGCGGAGGAGCTTCGTGATTTCGAAGAGCGGAGACTGGGCTTGCGCGACGGCCATCCCGTATCCGGGTACGATGATCACCTTCTTGGCGTCGCGCAGCATGTCCGCGGTATCGCTGGCGGTGATGCTGGTCACCTCGCCTGCTGGTTGGGCGCCGGCGGCCGGGGCCGCGCCTTCGTCCGCGCCGAAGCCGCCCAGGATGACGCTCAGGAACGAGCGGTTCATCGCGCGGCACATGATGAAGCTGAGGATGGCGCCGCTCGACCCCACCAGCGCCCCGGTGATGATCAACAGATCGTTGGCGAGCATGAAGCCCGCGGCCGAGGCGGCCCAGCCCGAGTAGCTGTTCAGCATCGACACCACGACCGGCATGTCGGCGCCGCCGATGGCCATCACGAGGTGGACGCCGAGCAGCGAGGCGAGTGCCGTGCACAGGATGAGCGGTGCGGCCGGCGGGTGCCCGGCGGCGCCCTCGGCGCCGACGAACTGGGACCCCAGATACACGGACGCCAGGATGATCGCCAGGTTCAGCGCGTGCCGGCCGGGCAGCAGCAGGGGCTTGCTGCGGATCACCCCCTGCAGCTTGCCGAAGGCGATGACCGATCCGGTGAAGGTGATGGCACCGACGAAGACGCCGACGAAGATCTCGATCTCGTGGATGCGGGCCTCGACGCCGGTCAGCCCCGTGGGCGGACCCAGGGCCGACGCGAACCCGACGAGCACGGCCGCCGCGCCGACGAAGCTGTGGAGGATCGCCACCATCTGCGGCATGGCCGTCATCTCGACGCGGGCCGCGAGCACGGCGCCGATGCCGCCTCCAACGGCCAGCATGGCGGCCAGCGTGGCGTAGCCGCCCACGTGCGGCCCGAGCACGGTGACCGCCACCGCGATCAACATGCCGGTGATTCCGAAGAGGTTGCCTCGCCGCGCGGACTCCTGGGCCGAGAGGCCTCCCAGGCTCAGAATGAACAGCAGACCGGCGGCGATATAGGCGATCGTGACGAACGATTCAGGCAACGGACACCTCGAGACCGGACCACATCATCCGCGGCTGAACATCTTCAACATGCGCTGGGTCACCAGGAAACCGCCCGCAATGTTGATGGTTGCGAGCAGAATGGCCGCGGCACCGAACAGCACGGCCGGGTCCGACAGCGGACCGCTGACCTGCAGGAGGCCGCCAATGACGATGATGCCGCTGATGGCGTTGGTGACGCTCATCAGTGGTGTGTGGAGCGCCGGCGTCACGTTCCAGACCACCTGCCAGCCGACGACGCAGGCCAAAGCGAACACCGTCAGGTGCGAGAGGAACGACGCGGGCGCCACCAGGCCGAGGCCGATGAAGGCCAGCGCGCCGATGACGAGCGCCACCGTCATGCCCATGCCCGAGCCGGTTCCGGCCTTTGCCTCGTGCGCGGTCGGTGCGGCCACGCCCGCCGGTCGCGGCGCTGGCGCCTTGGGCGGTGGCGGGGCCTCTCGCCTGGGAGGCGGCCACATCAGCTCGCCCTTGAGCAGGACGAGTGCGCCGCGCACCACCTCGTCTTCGAGGTCCACGTGGAAGTGGCCCCCGCCCCCCATGTCCGCCAGTACGTGGCCGAGGTTGTTCCCGTACAGGAAGCTCGCCGTCGGCGCTAGGCGGCTCGGCAGGTCCATGTACCCGATGATGTGCACGCCGTACCGCTCGACGACGGTTCCCGGCTCGGTGAGCGCGCAGTTGCCGCCGTTCTCAGCGGCGAGATCCACGATCACCGACCCGTTTTTCATCGTCTTCACCATGTCCTCGGTGATGAGGACGGGGGCCGGACGATTGGGGATGAGCGCGGTGGTGATGATGATGTCCACGTCCCGGGCTTGCGCGGCGAACATGGCCATTTCAGCGGCGATGAACGCGGGGCTCATCTCCTTGGCGTAACCGCCTCCACCCTCGCCGTCCTCATGGACGTTGAGCTCGATGAACTCCGCGCCCATGCTCTTGACTTGTTCCTTCACCGTGGGGCGAGTGTCGAAGGCTCGGACGATTGCGCCCAGCCCCCGGGCGGCGCCGATGGCGGCCAGGCCCGCCACGCCCGCTCCGATGACCAGCACCTTGGCCGGCGGCACGCGGCCGGCGGCCGTCATCTGTCCCGTGAAGAACCGGCCGTAGAAGCTTGCGGCCTCGATTACGGCCCGGTAGCCCGCGATGTTGGCCATCGACGACAGGGCGTCCATCTTCTGCGCCCGGCTGATGCGCGGCACCTGATCCATCGCAATGGCCGTCACCTTGCGTGCCGCGAGCCGCTCGATGAGCGCCTGGTTCCGGCCCGGCCACAGGAAGCAAATCAGGGTGGCGCCCTCGGGCAGCAGGTCGGCTTCGTGCTGGCCGAGCACCGGGTACAGATCGGGCGGCTGCACCTTGAGCACGATGTCGGCTCCCGCCCAGAGCGCGCGCGGGTCCTCGACCACCTGGGCGCCGGCCGCGACGTAGTCATCGTCGCCAAACGAGGCCAGCGCGCCGGCCTGGCTTTCGACCCGCACCTCGAAGCCCAGCTTGATGAGCCGTGCAACGTTTTCGGGCGTCGCGGCCACGCGACGCTCGCCCGCCCGACGCTCCCTGGGAATGGCGACTGTCATGGATGACTCCTCCGGCCCGCGGAGGCCACTGATTGATTCCGCCGGCTGGGATGCGCGTGGATTATACGTTGCCCTGCGGCGAGGCGACACCGAAACGCTCGGACCGCCGCGGCGATGGCGCTTGGCCACGCACCCGCCGGGGGTCAGCCGATTCGCATAGAATTGGCTGCCTATGCCCATCCGACCCATTGCCGAAGTGGCGGCCCAACTCGGCCTCACCGACGATCTGCTCGAGCCTTACGGACGCTACACCGCCAAGATCAGGCTCGAGACCCTGGAGCGCTTTCCCGAGCGGCGGGGAAAGCTCATCCTGGTGACGGCTATCACGCCCACCATCAGCGGCGAAGGCAAGACCGTCAATACGATCGGGCTGACCCAGGGCCTGGCCAAGCGCGGACACAAGGCCGTGGCGGCGTTACGGGAGCCGTCGCTGGGTCCGGTATTCGGCCAGAAGGGCGGAGCGACCGGCGGCGGACGGGCGTCTCTGGTGCCGGCGGACAAGATCAACCTCCACTTCAACGGCGACTTTCACGCCATCACCTCGGCGCACAACCTGCTCGCCGCCTTGCTCGACGCGCACCTGCACTTCGGCAACGAGTTGCGGCTCGACCCCCGCGAGATCCTCTGGCCTCGCGCCATGGACGTGAGCGACCGCGCGCTCCGCCGCATTGTCACCGGGCTCGGCGGACGAGACGGCGGCCCGGCCCGAGAGACGGGCTTCGTCATCACGGCCGCTTCCGAGATCATGGCCATCCTTGCCTTGTCTGAGAGCCGTGCCGACCTGCGCCGGCGGCTCGGCGAGATCGTCGTCGGGTTCAACACCGACGGGCGTCCCGTGATTGCCAGCGACCTCAAGGCCGTGGGACCGATGATGGTGCTGTTGAACGACGCCGTCATGCCGAATCTCGTTCAGAGCACCGAGGGTGTCCCGGCGATCGTGCACGCCGGGCCCTTCGCGAACATCGCCCATGGAACGAGCAGCGTGCTCGCTCAGCGGATGGGGCTCCATCTCGCCGACTACGTGGTGAACGAGACGGGTTTTGCCGCCGATCTCGGCGCCGAGAAGTTCTTCGATCTGGTGATGCCCGCGTGCGGCCACGTGCCCGCGGCGGCCGTCGTCATCGTCACGCTGAAGGCGTTGCGCGCGCAGGGCGGGGCACCGGACGGCCCGGTGGCGTCGGGCTTCCCGAACCTTGATCGGCACCTGGCCAATCTCCGTCGCTGGGGCGTGCCGGCCGTGGTGGCGTTGAACCGGTTCGCGAACGACTCCGAAGCCGACCTCGAGGCCGTGCTCAGGCACTGCCGCTCGGCTGGCGTCGATGCGGCCCTGTCGGAAGGGTATCTGAAGGGCGGCGACGGTATGACGGATCTGGCCGACCGGGTCGTCGCCGCCGCCGCCGCGAGCGACCCGGGCCAGGTGAAGCCGATCTACACGGCCGACATGCCGCTCGAGGCGAAGATCCGCGCCGTGGCCAGCCAGGTATATGGCGCCTCGACGGTGGCCTTCAAACCGGCCGCACGTGCGCGTCTCGAACGGTTCGCCGGCCTCGGCTACGATCGCCTCCCGGTCTGCATTGCCAAGACGCAGTACTCCTTCACCGACGACCCGAAGGTCATGGGCGCGCCGGAGGGCTGGACGCTGACGATCAGTGACGTCACCCTGTCGGCGGGTGCCGGATTCGTCGTGGCGATTGCCGGCAGCATGATGCTGATGCCGGGCCTCGGCAAGACGCCCCAGGCACACAAACTGGACGTAGACGACGCCGGGCAGGTCATCGGGATGGACTATTGACGCCCGCCGGGCATCGCGGTGCTCGTCCGGGGCCGCTATAATCGCCCTTTGGGAGACGTCGTGCAGTACCTGATCAAGCAGTACCCGCTCGAGAGCGGCGCGCTCGAGATCCAGTACATCGAGGAGTACTTCGGGGAATTTCCACGCCGGAAAACGGCGCGCGAGATCATCGACCGGCTCGCCGTCCGCCTGTCCCTCATCCTGATGGCCGAGGCGCCGCTGCCCGACGACCCGGCTGGCGCTCTGGTGCCCGTGTCCTACAAGATTGTCCACGAGATTCGGGGCGACGAGCACGACGGCAAGCTCCGCGATCTGGTCGAACGGTTGCACGGGCACGTCTCGTTCGACGGCCGGCGCGTCCTCTATTCGTGGATCGGTGGCACCCGGCGCGACTGGCGGGGCCAGGGGCACTTTCGAGCGCTGACCGAGGAGTCGGAAACGTGGGCCATCGCCAACGGTTTCGACGAAATCGTCGTGAAGACGAAGAACCGCTACTACGACATGCGCACCGTGCTCTCGCAGTTGCGGTTCAACGTCACGAAATTCGAGCGCAACCCGCTCGACAACGACGAATCGAAGGTCTACCTGACCAAACTGCTGCAGGCGGATCTGGTGCGTGGTCACCGGAGCGTCCGCACGGTGGTGCACGCCGACTGACGAGTCCCGGCTGGGCCCGCTGGCGGAATCAGAAGCGCCGACCCGAGATGCAGGTCAGCTCGGCTCTACGTTGCAAGCACCCCGGCGCCGGCGGTAACGTGTGGAGGTCAAATATGCCCGGACCTCCCACCACCGCCGAACTCGTGTGGACGCGCGACCTGCAGTTCGAGGCTCGCAGCGGCCAAACCTCGTTGACGATCGACAGCCGGGGAGTGGCGGGCCCCTCGCCCATCGATGCCCTGGCCTTCGCGCTGGCCGGGTGCATGGCCGTGGATGTCGTGGACATCCTGACCAAGGGCCGCCACGCGCTCGGGGCTCTGTCGGCGGAACTGGCCGCCGAGCGCGCGCCCGAGCCGCCGCGCCGCTTCCTGACGGTTCAATTGCACTTCCGCGTCACGGGCGACGTGCCGGAGGCCGCCGTCGAGCGCGCAATCCAGCTGTCGCGCGACCGGTACTGTTCGGTCTGGCACACCCTACGCCAGGACATCGCCTTCACGACCACGTTCGAGGTTCGACGCTGAGCACTCGGAAGACGTACCTCGATGCCCTGCGCGGCCTCGCGGTCGTGATCATGGTGTTCGCTCACGTCACTGACGCCTGGACGCGGGACGCCGATCGGAACGACGGCCGGTTCTTCGCAACCGTGTTCGTCAACGGCCTGGCCGCGCCGATGTTCCTGCTGCTGGCCGGAGTGGCCCTGGCCCTGGCCGCCGAGAGCCGCTGCCGCGTGATCGGGCGGGTGGAAGCCGGCCGAACGGTCCGCCGACGGGGATGGCAGGTCTTCGGTCTCGCCTTCCTCTTCCGGGCTCAGTCGCAGTTGCTCGGCTGGGGCTCGTGGGTGAACTTCCTCAAGGTGGACATCCTGAACGTCATGGGACTGGCCATGGTGGGCGTGGCCTGGATCTGGAGCCTCGTGCCCGGGCGCCAGTGGCGGATATGGGGCTACGCGATCGCCACGGCGCACTTCGCCATGCTCAACCCCGTAGTGCGGGACGCGGCGTGGCTGGCTCCCTTGCCCGATCTGCTCGAGTGGTACGTCCGCTCCATGCCCGGCCGGACCTCGTTCTCGCTGTTCCCGTGGGCGGGATTTCTCACCGCTGGCGCGCTGGCCGGCGAGCTGGTGGCAGGAGCGCGTGATCCGAAGCAGGAGCTTCGCGTGCATGGCGGTCTCGCCGTCGCCGCCACCCTGGGCATCGCGCTCGGCATCGCGCTGTCGTTCCTGCCGTCTATCTACGCCGATTCGGAGTTCTGGAGCACCTCGCCGACGTTCTTCTTCATCAGGCTCGGCCTGGTGGTTGCCACCATCCCGCTCGCGTGGCTGATCAATCTGTCATGGGAGCCGTTGGTCACCATGGGCCGCTCGTCCCTCTTCGTGTATTGGGTTCACGTCGAGATGGTCTACGGGGCCGCGACCTTGCCCTTGAATCGCCTCCTGCCATGGGAGCTGACCATGCTGTCGGCGCTGGCCCTGTGTGCGCTGCTGTACAAGCTGGTGCATGCCAAGAACGCCTGGCTGGCCAGGCGCCCGCTGCCGAGTCGTCTGGAGTTCCTTGCTCCCGTGCTCAAGTAGTCCGCGGGTGTCGGCCGCCGCAGGAGCCGCGCGATGGAATCCGGCCATGATCCGCACCACCTCATGCTCGTGCTCGACATGTGGCTCGGAGCCGCCCGGCGTTAGGGCCGTCCGGCGGTGGCCTCGGCGGGAGGTGGCGCGGCCGGCAGATCGTTCCAGAAGAGCAGGGCGTTGAATACCAACCCGTGCTCGCCGAAGGTCTGCCACCGGTAGATCGGATTGTTGACGAATAGCAGGACCCGCCCCTTCCCGGATGGCGCGTCGACAATCATCGGCCGGTTGCGCAGCTGGTCGGCGCCGCGCATCAGCCCGCTCAACACCCCGGCCTCGCCTCCCTGGAACCTCGCGAGCACCTGCGGCCGCTCGGCGGTCGTGCCGGCGGCCGCTTCGAACCCGGCCGGCGGACCGGCCTGCAGGAGCGGTCCATCCGCCCAGCGAACGGGCAGCGTCTTCTGGCCTCCGTAGCCGTAGAAGATGGGATGCGAGGCTTGCAGGATTTCGCTCTGCACGTACGGTCCCGGCGCGTAGAACCCCGTCGCCGGCCGCTGCGAGTCGACGCCCCTCACCAATCCAAACTCCGCCGGGAAGTAGCTCGACACCCCGAAGGTCATGACGAGGCCTCCGGCATCCAGGAACTTCTGGAACTCCACGACGCCATCCAACCCCATTCCGCCACGCACGTCGTCGGTTTCCGCGTACATCCCGAGGCTCTTGAACCTGTCGCTCTTCCTGTAGGGCAGCGACTTCGAGAGCTTCGGCTGCTCGAAGACCACCGACTTCCCGCTCTGGGTCTGGTGCGGGACGATGATGACGTCGTATTTCGACCGAAGGTTCGCACCGGGCTGCACGTGATCCTTGTGAATCAGGTCGAAGGGGATCTCGAAGCGATCGAAGGCCAGGCGCACCCAACCCACCTTTTCGGTGCTCGCCCAAGTGGTGTAGACGGCAATCCGCGGCAGGTCGACGTCGATCGTCTCCCCCTCGGGCATGGCCGGCAGGGCCGCGGCGACGAGGCCCTGCCCTTCGATTTCGCGCCGAGCGCGGTCGGACACCGGCACCAGGAACGACCCGGCGGGATACTCGTCGTCGCCCGCCTTGAACGGCGCCTTCGCCGCCTTGATCGCGACGTCCTTCAATCGGTAGCGCAGCGTCATCAAATTGAGCGAGCCGTTGTGCTTCACGGCATAGACGGCCGCCGTCCCGCTCGCGCCGGCGAGGGAGCCGGTGGTCCGCACATCCTCGGTCAGGAGAGTGGCCGGTGAGTCGAGGATCGCCTTGTCCTCGATGGTCTTCACCTCGATGTTGTTCGCCAGGGGCATCGTCCACGCGCTGTCGTCGTAGGTGTTGAGCTGGGGATCCGGATAGGTCTGCTTTTCGAGGAGCGTCTTGGCCAGCCGACCGTACGGCTGGTTCAACTTCACAATGTAGGAGCCGGCTGGGAAGGTGCCTTCCTTCACCTTCACCTCCGCCGGTGCGCGGTGCACCTCGACGGCCTGACGCCGCAGGAGGTTGACGACCCGATCCACCTGGGTCTGGTCGCGCTGGCCCGCGGGGAGCACGAACCCGTGCGGCGGTTTATCCATGCCCGCCGCCACGCCGTTTGCCGACTTCTTGTAAAAGTTCTCTACCACCATCGTCGGGAACTGCGAGGTGAGTTCGAGTGCGGTGAGAAGCCCGGTCTCCGCGTAGTTGATCGAGTTGCGAATCGACCAGTCGACCTCGCCCGCGGGCGCGGGGTTGGGGCGATACCACTGCCGCGTCGTCTGCGATCCCTGCAGGCGTGCCTTCTTCGTGTTGGCGCCGCCCTGGTTGAAGACCTCGTACATCCGTAGCATGCCGTTGTGGTTGGCGGCGGAAAAGCCCAGATAGCCGGGCGACCACATGTCCACGAATCCGAAATGCCAGACGCCCGGCATGCCGTAGCTGGTCATCTTGTTGACCTCATAGGTCGCGAAGAACGGCAGTTCGGTGTACAGCATGGGATCCAGGTTGGCGTTCTGGGGCGGCTGCCCGCTGAAGGTGTAGAGCAGGGTCTGTGCCTCGTGCACGTCGTGCCAGATGGGCGGCACCCAGTCGAGATACCAATTGAGGTGTGCCCGCAGCGAGTCGACGCCGTAGTTGATGTCGCGGTTGTTGTCGTGGAAGACGTACTTGCCCCAGTAGGGCGGTCCACCGTAGTTCTCGCCGCCGTCGTACGCCTCGTCGATCTTGTAGGCGTAATACCAGTCCACGTAGCGGTCGCGGCCGTCCACGTCGGTAGACGGCGCGATGCTGACGATGACGTTGTCGCGAATCTGGCGGATGTAGGGCTCCTCGCTCACGGCCAGACGATAGCCGAGTTCCATCACGCTCTCCGGCGGATTGGTCTCGGCGCTGTGGAGTCCGGCCGTGATGTGATAGTGCGGCTTGGTGGCGGCGACGATGCTCGCGGCCTCCGCGGTGCTCAGCCCGCGCGGGTCGGCGAGCCGCTTGAGGTTCCGCCGGTTCGCCTCGAGATTCCGGATGTTGGCTTCCGAACTCACGAAGACCACGACAATGTCGCGTCCTTCCTCAGTCTTTCCGATCGTGAGCGTCTTGACTCGGCTTGGAAGGGCCTTTTCGAGGGTGCGGAAGAAGCGGAACTGGTCGGCCGTGTAGGTCAACTTCTTCTCGGTGCCGATGTGGTAGCCGAGCACGTCCTTCGGTGTGGGCACGCCCTGCCGGCGTGGCAGATGGTCCACCAGGGGCGACAGGAACTCCGGCTTCGTCGTGGCCGCCTTGACGAACGCGGCAAAGTCCTCGTCCTGCGTATCGGCGGCCGAAACGGGCGCCGGCGCTCGCCTCGCCTGCTCGGCCGCCCCCGGCGAGCCCGTCGCCGACAGGAGGCCTCCCGCGACGATCAGCGACCAGCCGAGCTTCCGGAAGCAGTTCACGGACATCTGAGTAACTCCTTGTATTTCAGATGGATAGGGTAAACAGGCGAAAAAAGTTGAGCGTGCAGGGCGCAGGGCGGTAGAATCCATGCGCTTTGAGCCGAAACCTATGATCAGTGTCGCCGCGATCCGGATGCAGCAGTTCGGCGTGCAATTCTATCAGGCCTCGTTGACGGCCAGCGACATCGACAAGCTGGTCCGTTTCGAGGTGCTCAGTTACATCGATCAGGCGGGCGGCGTCCGCGGGGGGCGCAAGGGGCCGCAGTCGAAAATCAACTGGGACTTGCTGGAGCGGCGCATCGCGTCCAGCGAGAAGGCCTACCAGCGCCAGATCATCCGGAAGAAGATTGAGGAGCTCGTCCTCTACTACGAGCAGTGCCGGCAGGCGCGCGATCTGCCTTCCATTCCGGGCGCTGTCATCATCTCGGCCGACGAGAAGCTGTCGTTCGATCCCATCGAGCCCGGGAGCGTCCTCGGCCGTCTCAAGGTGCCCGAGCGCGAAGGCGTGCTGCGCGCCATCGACGGCCAGCATCGCCTGCTGGCCCTGCACGCCGACATCGATCGCTTCGGCGACGAGTTGTTCACCGTGCCGGCGATCATCTTCGACCGCCTGCCCGAGGACCACGTCGTGCAGATGTTCGTGACCATCAACGCCAAGCACACCCGGCTGAACGCCTCGCACCTGGTGACGCTCTCCGGGCGCCAGTTGTATCGAGACGAGGCGCTTGCGGCCGCGCACGACGTCGTGCGCGCCCTCAACGACCGGGAAGAGTCGCCTCTGCACGGCGACATCAAGCTGCTCGGTGTGGGCAAGGGCCGCGTGGCCCAGGCGCCGCTGGCGCAGGAGCTCAAGAAGCTCTTCGCCAACGACGAGGTGCTCGGAGGCGCTCGAAAGGCCGAGGCGTTCCGGGAAGACTCCAAGCGCTTCTTCGTGAACTACTTCAAGCAGATTTCGAACATCTTCGAGCCGGCCTGGAACGGCCGCAAGTACTCGATCAAGTCGGCCGCCGCGCTGCGTGCCTTTATTCGCGTGGCCCCGGACGTCGTGGAGAAGATCGATCAGCAGCACGCCGATCGGGCCGACTCGCGCGCGATCGGCCGGGTGATTTCGCCGTGGGGCCGCCGCATCGGATCGCTGCGCTTCGAGACCGACGGTGCATGGAAGCGTCAAGGCACCAGCGTGGACGGCTTTTCCAAGGAACTCCGGCTGGCCCTGCAGTACCCGGAAGGCGCCGTCGTCTGAGCCGGTGCTGAATCGGGCGGCGCCCCAGGCGAGCGCTGCTTCGACATGGAAAAGGGGCAGTTCGCGTTGCCACGAACTGCCCCAAGAGTTGCCGCCAGCTTGGCTCCCCCCAGCATCTACGGCACAGTACCGTAGACAACAAACTGGCGACGACCTCCCCATAAACAAGGTTCGTGCCGTCTCTGCGAGAGCCGAGGACAGGCCCATTCCCGCGATATTCCGACTGCGAGGTCAGCAGATACCTCCATAGATCGCACAGCATCGTCTCTGGAATTACAGTTCCGTGCCGGCCGGGCCCGCTCCGATGGCGGCCAGTTGGACGCCGCCCGCTTCGAGTGCCTGCCTGATGGCGCGGGCCAGCGAGGCGGCCCCAGGGGTGTCTCCGTGCACGCAGATGGTGTCGGCGTCGAGGCGGAGGAGCGAGCCATCTGCCGCGGTGACCGCCCGCTCGGTGGCCATGAGAACCGCCCGCGCCACCACGGCGGCTTCGTCGTGGATGACGCTGCCGGGCTGGAGGCGCGACACCAGGGAGCCATCCGCGTTGTAGGCGCGGTCGGCGAACACCTCGGCCGCCACGCGCAGGCCCAGCCGGACACCTTGCTGCAGCAGTGGTGAGCGGGGGAGTCCGAAGAGGATGAGGCCCGGGTCCACGGCCTTGGTCGCGCGCGCGATGGCGGCGGCGAGGGCCTCGTCTCGGCATGCCATGTTGTAGAGCGCGCCGTGGGCCTTGACGTGCTGCAGGCGTGTCCCCTGCGCGGCCGCCACGGCCGCCAGTGCGCCGATCTGGTAAACCACCATGTCCTCGACCTCCTGGGGCGTGCACCGCAGATCGCGGCGGCCGAATCCGGCCAGGTCGGGGAAGCCCGGATGGGCGCCGATGGCCACCCCCTGCGCTCGCGCCAGCCACACGGTCTCGCGCATCACGCCGGGATCGCCCGCATGGAAGCCGCAGGCGACGTTGGCGGAGGTGATGACCGGCATGAGGGCCGCATCCTGCCCCATCACCCACGCCCCGAACGACTCGCCAAGGTCAGAATTGAGATCGATTCTCATTTTCATTGACTGAATTTCATTTCATCCGTGCCCGGCCTCCGCACCTTCGCGTTCTGGCTTCACCTCATGGCCGGCGTGACCGCCGGCGTCGTCGTGCTCATTGTGTCGTCCTGCGCGCCGACCCGGTCACGCTCGCCACCACGCGCCTTATTCCGCGCCATGACGAGGTGGCATCGCTGGAGGGCTCTCGACGGCGCGTCGCGGCCGCTCGGCAAGGCCGTTACCGGCCTGCCAATCTCGCGTTTCTGTTCATCGCGTTGAGCGGACCTATCTCCGGGCGCCGCGCATCTGGAGTCGAGTGCAGTTCCGCCAGGTGATCTGGTTCCGCGCCGGCCTGGCGGGCAAGGCCCGCGACTTCAACTGGCACAACGCTATCGGCGTCTGGTCGGCCTTGCCCCTGGGCTCGCCCTTGCCTGACGGCGCTTCCGTTCGTGGCGTCGCCGCTGGTCCGCCGCGGTCGATGCCCCGGAGTCGCGGGCGGCGTGAAGAGCGCGCGAGGTGCATGAGGATGTCTAGTGTCACGTCTCAGAGATTCGTTGTGCGCCGAGGGCGGCACTGTGCCCGGCCGGCAAGGCGCGAGGAGCGAGCATACTGAGCGTATGTGAACGACGAACAACGCCGCCGGGCGGGATGCAGCGCCGGCTGAATGCCAACGAATCTCTGAGACGTGACACTAGGTCAATAGCCTGACCAGCATCGCCTTCTGCGCGTGGAGGCGATTCTCGGCTTGGTCGAAGACCACAGAGGCCGGCGACTCGATCACCTCGTCGGTCACCTCCTCCCCGCGGTGGGCGGGGAGGCAGTGCATGAACACGGCGTCCGGCCTTGCCAGAGCCATGAGTGCGGCGTTGACCTGGTAGCGCATGAATTTGCGCGAACGTTCGGCGTATTCGACCTCCTGGCCCATCGACGTCCACACGTCGGTGTAGATCGCATCCACGTCCCGCGCGGCGGCCTTGGGGTCGGTGAACTCCGTCAATCCGGCGCCGTGTTGCGAAATCTCGGCCGCCTGGTCGACAACCTCGTCCGGCAGTTCGTAGCCCTTGGGTGTAGCGACGTGGACGGACACCCCGAGCATCATCGCCGCATGGACGAGGGACGTGCACACGTTGTTCCCGTCGCCGATGAAGGCGATGCGCCGCCCTTCGGGCTTTCCCTTCCAGCGTTCGACCAGGGTCTGCATGTCCGACAGCGCCTGGCAGGGGTGCTCTTCGTTCGACAGGGCGTTGATCACCGACAGCCGCGGTGTGGCCTTCGTGATCTCATGCAGGCGGTCCTGGCCAAACGTCCGAATCACGACCGCGTCGATCCATCGCTCGAGATTACGGGCCACGTCGTCGATGGGCTCGCGATCGGCGTGCATCACGTCAGCCGGAATCGCCACGATGTCGGCGCCGAGTTCGCGCACGCCGATGGTGAACGTCACCCGCGTGCGCAAGGAGGGCTTCTCGAACAGCAGTCCCACGTGCCGCCCGCCGAGTGCCTGCGCCGTCGGCGCCTTCGTCCCCAGCCGGCGGTCGGACTTCAGCTTCGTCGCCAGGTCGAGCGTATCGCGCAGCTCGACCGGCGTGAAATCGAGGATGGAGAGAAAGTGGCGTGCCACGGTGCTAGGTGCGGTACTCGGCATTGATCTTCACGTACTCCGCGGAGAGGTCGCAGGTCCAGACCGTGGCCGAGAATCGGCCGCCGGCACCGAGGTCCACCTCGATCGCCAGCTCCCGGCCCTGCAGGTATGACGCCGCCTGAGGCGCACGCTCGTCGAAAGGCCGGCCCTGCTCGAACAGGACCAGGGGGCCGATGCGTACCCGGGCCCGGTCGAGGACGAAGGCGGCGCCGGACCGGCCGGCCGCTGCGATGAGACGGCCCCAGTTCGGATCCGCTCCGTGCACCGCAGTCTTCACCAGCGGCGAGTTCGCGATGGCCCGCGCGGCTGTCCACGCGTCCGCGTCGGTGGCAGCACCGGTCACCGTGATCGACACGAGCTTGGTGGCGCCCTCGCCGCCGCGGACCACGCTGAGGGCGAGCTCGTGCGCAACGAGCTTGAGCGCTTCGACCAACGCGGGGTAGAGCGCCTCGTCGATCACCACCCCACTGGCGCCGTTGGCAAGCGCGAACACACAGTCGTTCGTGGACGGCTCGCCGTCCACGGTGATGGCATTGAACGTGCCGCGGCAGGCTTCGGAGAGTGCGCGATACAGCATCCCGGGATCGACGGTTGCATCCGTCGTGAGGTACCCGAGCATGGTGGCCATGCGGGGTTCGATCATTCCGGAGCCCTTGGCCATGCCACCGACGCGAATCGTGCCGAAGTCCGTGCCGGTCTGGACCGCCGCCTCTTTCGGGAACGGGTCGGTCGTCATGATGGCCCGCGCGGCGTGGGCACCGCCTTCTGCATTCAGAGCCGCCACGACGCGAGGCACACCGGCGCGGACCGCATCCATCTTCAAAGCGACGCCGATGACGCCGGTAGACGCGACCAGGACTTCGGTTTCGGGACAGGCGAGCGCCGCGGCGGTGAGCCTCACCATCTCTCGCGCGTCGTCGAGGCCTTGGGGCCCCGTGCAGGCGTTGGCGCAGCCGCTGTTCGTGACGATGGCGCGCGCACGGCCGCCGCTCCGCGCGAGCTGGTCCTGGCTGACCAGCACCGGAGCGGCCTTGGCGAGGTTCAGCGTGAAGACAGCCGCCGCGGAGGCTGGCAGGTCCGACACGACCAGCGCGAGGTCCGCTGCGCCGCTGGCTTTGATCCCGCAGTGCATGCCAGCCGCGCGGAACCCCTGAGGCGCCGTGATGCCCCCGTCGATCCGATCAGTGCGCATGGTTCACCGCGTGTCGATCCGCTGCTTCGACCGGCCAAACGATGGGCGCATCCAGATCCAGGACGAGGGCGTGCTGGCCGCACGCGCGGAACAGCGGGCACCCTGCGCAGTCGTGCGCGATCTTCTCGGGCACCCACGCGTGCGGCACGATGGAGAACCCGAGACCGACGAAGAAGCCTGGATCGTGGGCGAAAGCGCACACGCGCCCGAACCCGTCGTGCCGCGCGCGCCGCGTCAGCTCGTGCACCATGCGGCTGGCCAGACCCTCGCCCCGCGCCCGTGCCTCCACGACCAGCGACCGGATCTCAGCGACCGAGGACGACAGGGGCGCCAGTTCTGCACAGGCGATGGCGGTCTCGCGGCGTTCGACCGCCACGAAGCGCGAGGCGTGCGCGCCGAGCTCCGACAGCGTGCGGGGGATCAGTCGGCCCTCTTCCACGTGTGCACCGATCAGTCGGTGGAGGGCCGGTGCGTCCGCGGCCGTGCAGGCCCGCAGGAGCACCCCTTCTGCGCCCACCATCACCCGCGTAGTCACGACGCGACCTCCGCCAGCACTCTGTCCAAAATGCCCACTGCCTGGTCGATGTCCTCGAGCGTCACCGTGAAAGGAGGCAGCATGCGGACGACGCGTTCGGCCGTACGGTTAACCAGCAACCCGGCGGCCAGGGCCTTCTCCACGACCGGTTGCGCGTCGATTGTCAGCTCGAGCCCGCGCATCATGCCCACACCACGCACGCTCTGGACGACGGCGTGTCGAGCGCGCAGTCCTTCGAGACGCTCGCCGAACAGCGGACCCACCTCGCGGACGTGACCGATCACGCCGCCCCCGTCGTACGGTGCCGGCGCTGCCGTACCCGTGAGCTGTTCCAGCACGTAGAGGGCGACCCGCGTGGCCAGAAGGTTGCCGCCGTAGGTCGTACCGTGATCGCCGGGAAACACCTGCGAGGCCACGTGCTCGGCGACCAGCGCCGCCCCGACCGGCACGCCCGATCCAAGCGCCTTCCCGACCGTGACCAGGTCGGGCTTCCAGCCGAACGCCTGGTAGTGGAAGGCGTGGCCCGTCCGGCCCAGCCCGCACTGAATCTCGTCGGCAATCAGCAGCGTGCCCGTTCGCTTCGTCACCCGCGCAATGGCGGCCGCGAACTCGGCCGACAGCGGGCGCACGCCACCCTCACCCTGGATGGGCTCCGCGATGACGGCTGCCGTCTCCTCCGTGATCGCGGCCTCGAGCGACGCCACATCGTCGGGTGACACGAAGGTCACGCCAGGAATGAGGGGAGCGAACGGTTCTCGGTAGTGCGGGTTGGCCGTGACCGAGAGCGCCCCCATCGTCCGGCCCGAGAACCCGTGCTCGAGGGCTACGAACCGGGTGCGGCCGGCGACGCCGCGCGAGAACCAGTAGCGGCGTGCGAACTTCAGGCACGCCTCCACGGCTTCGGTGCCGCTGTTGCAGAAGAACGCGCGCTGCAGCCCGGACAGCGCCGCGAGCTTGGCCGCGAGACGCCCCTGGAAGGGATGGTAGTAGAGGTTCGACGTGTGGATCAGGGTGCGGGCCTGATCCGCGATGACATCGGCCAGTCCGCGATGCCCATGCCCGAGGACCACCACGCCGATGCCCGACAGGAAGTCGAGGTACGCGCGGCCGTCGGCGTCGAACAACCGCGTGCCCTCGCCGCGCGTGAGCACGACGGGCTGGCGCTTGTAGGTCTGCAGTACATGCCGGGCCTCGAGTTCCTGAACCTGTCCGCTGTCGCTCATGATGTCACCCGTGTGCTTCCCGCCGGAATGCCGTCCAGCCCCCGCCGTTCCAGCGCGTGCTCCAGGGCATTCGCATCGCGTCCGTCGACGATGGCCACGTGCCGGACCCCGGCGCGCGCGGCGGCCTCGCAGGCCCGGAGCTTGGCCACCATGCCGGCGCTGGCCGTTCTCGACTCCACCAGCGCACGGATGTCGCGTCGGCTGAGCGCCTCGATGGTATGCCCCTGCTCGTCCAGGACGCCCGCCGTGCCCCCGGCCATCAGCAGCCGGTCGGCGCCCATTCGTGCGGCGAGACTGCCGGCCAGCGTGTCGGCATTGACGTTGAAGAGCTGGCCGTCCTTCGCGGCGGCCACGCAGGCGACGACGGGTATGAAACCGCGTGTCACGAGCGCCCGCACCAGGGCCGGCGCCGGGGACCGGATCGGCTCGCCGACCAGGCCCAGGTCCACGAGTTCGCCGGTTACCGCGCGGTGCGCCGGGGCTTTCTTCACGGGCGCCACGCCGGCGTCCGCGCCCGTCAGACCAACGGCCCGACCGCGGGCGGCGTTGATGGCTGCGACCAATCTCGTATTGATCGTTCCCGCCAGGACGGCGACGACGATCTCCAGGGTCGCGCCGTCGGTCACGCGCAGGCCGTCCACCTGGCGCTTGGGAATGCCCGCGGCGAGCAACGCCGTGTCGATTTCGCGGCCGCCTCCATGCACGACGACCAGCCGCGTCGCGGCGCGGGCCACGACACGGCCCAGCGCCGCCTGCTTCTGACTCGTCTCGAGCAGCTCGCCGCCCAGCTTCAGCAGCGTCAGGCCCACAGCAGCCCCGCCGTCTCGTCGAATCCGCACATCACGTTGAAATTCTGGACGGCCTGGCCGGCGGCGCCCTTCACCAAGTTGTCGAGGACGCTCACGACGAAGACGCGCGCGCCGGCCTCGTCCACCTTCCAGCCCAGGTCGCAGAAGTTGGTGTGCGCGACATGCTTGATCTCCGGAAGTGCGTCACCGGCGAGCCGGACGAACGGCGCCGAGGCATACGCGCGGTCGAACGCGTCGGCCACCTGCGCGGCCGTCGTGCCCGGGACGAGGCGCGCGTAGACACTGGCCAGCAGTCCGCGATCGAGGGGCACCAGGTGAGGCACGAACGTCACTGGCCGCTGGAGCGCCTGCTCCATCTCGGGCGTGTGACGATGGCCGAGGGCGGCGTACGCCGCCACACTGCCGTGGTTCTCGCAGAAGTGGGTCCGATCCGACGGCGCCTTCCCGGCGCCCGAAATCCCCGACTTGGCGTCGATGACGATGTCGGTGTCGGCGGCGAGCAGGCCCGCCCGCGACAGCGGCAGGAGCGCCAGCAGCGACGCGGTCGGATAGCAGCCGGGGTTCGACAGCAGACGGGCGTCGCGGATGGCCTCGAGCGCGAACTCGGTGAGGCCGTAGGCGACGCCGTCCGGCATGGCGCCGGTGGCCGGATACCATCTGGCCCGCGCCCCGAGGTCGCGCAGTCGGAAGGCGCCCGACAGGTCCACGACGCGGAGCCCCCGGGCCAGGAGTTGCGGCGCGAGCTCGGCCGAGGCCGCCTCCGGCAGTGCGAGAAACACCGCGTCGGCCTCGGCGGTGAGCGCCGGCACGTCGAGGGGGCGGACCTCACCGTCCCACACGCGCGCCAGCGCAGGCAGGCGTCGGGGCGTGCTCGTCGCCTGGGAGGCCGTGGCGATGGTCAGCGCCAGGCGCGGGTGCCGCGCCAGCAGGCGCACCAGCTCCTGGCCGGCGTAGCCGGTGGCGCCGGCGATGCCGACGCGTACCCGTGAGGGCTCAGGTTGGGGCGAACGCTCGCCCGTCGTCGTCGTAGTCATCGGTGTCGCCCGGTCCGCGCCCTCCTCGCAGCGTGCAAGAGTATGCGCTGGAAAGAATAGTTATACATTTCGATGCCTCGTGTGTCAACGGAGAAACCGCCGTTCCGGCTGCGGATCATCCGTGTATACTGATTCATCTGGGTGAATAGTTATGAAACCTCGCCGCCAGGCGGTCATCCGAGACCTCGTCGCCGACGAGGCCATCCGCAGCCAGGAGCAGCTTCGGCGACGGCTGGCCGGTCGGGGCTTCGGCGTGACCCAGGCCACCTTGTCGCGCGACATCAAGGAGCTCGGGTTGGTCAAGCGATCCGCCGATGGGGCGTATCAACCAGCCGCCGCCGGCCCTCCGCCGCCGACGGCCCTTACGGTCCTGGGCCGGGCACTGGCCGAGTACCTCGAACGCGCTGAAGCCGTCCAGCAGCTCGTCGTCCTGCGCACCGGGCCCGGACAGGCCCAGCTGCTCGGTCTGGCCCTCGACCGCTCCCGTCTCGCCGGTGTCGTCGGAACCATTGCCGGCGACGACACCATCCTGGTGATTGCACGCGATGCCCGGCGCGCCCGCGGGCTGATGCGCACGCTCGACCAACTGGCGGCCGTGAAGGAGCCGGAACGATGAGCGATCGCATGGTGTTCGCCTACTCGGGCGGCGCCTCATCGAGCGAAGCACTGGCCCGCCACGCCGGGCGCGAGGGCGCCGAGGTCGTCGCCGTTGTGGTGGACATCGGTCAGGGGCGTGAGCTCGAGGGAATTCGCGAACGCGCGCTCGCCGCCGGGGCGATCCGCTGTCACGTCCTGGATCTGGAGGCTGCCTTCGCGAAGGAGCTGGTCTGGCCAGCCGTTTGCGCGGGCGCCGACCCGGACCTACCGCACGCCACCGTTGCCGCCCCGCTGTTCGCGCAGGCGCTGCTCGAACTGGCACGCGTCGAGCGCGCCGCGGAGGTCGCCCACGGCGCGCGGGGCCCGGCGGCCCGGCAACTCGAGGCGTCGTTGCGCTCGCTTGACCCGGCTGTTCGCGTGCACCCGGGCGATGGCGATGTGCGGGTGAACCGGTCGGCTGTTATCGACGACCTGGAGGCACGGGGGCGGTCCGGGGCTGACGCCCCACTCCGCGTCGAGCGTTCGCTCTGGGGACGGCGGGTCACCGGCACGAGCCTCTCCGACCCTTGGGTGGAACCCCCGAACGGCGTGTTCTCTCTCACGCGCGCGCCAGAAGCCTGTCCCGACCAGCGCGCCGGGCTCGAGATCGCGTTCGAGCGAGGAACGCCCGTGGCCGTCAATGGCGTCAGCCTGCCACTGGTCGAGTTACTTCGCAGCCTGGACACCATCGCGGGCGTGCACGGCGTGGGCCGGTTCGATCTCGCGGCGCTCGATGATGACGGTCGGCTGTGCCGAGAGGCGCGGGAAGCGCCGGCGCTGACCACGCTCAGGCTGGCCCACCGGGCGCTCGAACGCCTGGCCACGACGCACGAGGAAGCGGCGATGCGGCGCCAGGCCGGCGATCAGTACACGGCGCTGTTGCGCGCCGGTCTCTGGCACGCCCCGGGCCGCCGGGCACTGGACGCGTCGATCGAGGCCGTGCAATCGCGCGTCTCGGGCGTGGTGCGCCTCACTCTTTCAAAGGACACGCACGCGTGGTGGGCCGGCGGGCGGAAGGGTATGATCGGCCGGCGGTAGCCCGTTCCAGCGAGACCCTGGCGCGTGGTCCCGCCTGAATCCTATGTCTCAACACCTCTGGTCCGGTCGCTTCGACGCCGCCCCTGACCCCGCTGCCTTCGACTTCGGCCTCTCGTTCTCCTTCGATCGCCGCCTGTTCGAGGATGACGTCACCGGCAGCCTCGCCTGGGCCAACGCGCTGGCGACGGCCGGTGTTCTCGAGGCCGCCGATGCCGCGGCCATCCGCGACGGGCTCACGGCCATCCTCGAGCAGGGACGCCGCGCTCCGTCCTGGGTGGCCGGGCCGGACGAGGATGTGCACAGCTTCGTCGAGCGGCAGCTCGTCGCCCGCATCGGTGACCCGGGCCGGCGGCTGCATACCGGACGGTCGCGCAACGAACAGGTGTCGCTCGACCTGCGGCTCTACTTGCGCCGCCGGATTCCCGTGCTGCAGGCGGCCCTCCGGTCGGTGCTCGCCGTGCTGGCCGATCAGGCGGAGCGGGCCGGCGATGCCCTGATGCCGTCGTATACGCACCTGCGGCGCGCGATGCCCGTGCTGGTGTCGCATTACTTCCTCAGTCACGCAGCGGCGCTCAGGCGTGACCATGCCCGTCTGGCGCAGGCGCGCGAGGAGGCCAATGCGCTGCCGCTCGGTTCCGGGGCGATTGCCGGAACCGGCTATCCTGTCGACACCGCGGCACTGGCGGCCAGCCTCGGCTTCGACCGCGTCGTGCCGAACAGCATGGATGCGTCGTCGGATCGGGACTTTGCGGCCACGTTCCTGTACGCCACGTCGCTGGCGATGGTGCACCTGTCGCGGCTTGCCGAAGACGTCATTCTATTTTCGAGCGAGGAGTTCGGGTTCTTCGACCTGGCTGACAGAACGGCCACGGGCAGCAGCATGATGCCGCAGAAGAAGAATCCCGATCCGCTCGAGCTGGTGCGCGGCAAGGCGGGGCGCGCCATCGGCCAGCTGACGGGCCTGCTCGTCACGATGAAGGGCCTGCCGACGGGTTACAACAAGGATCTGCAGGAGGATAAGGAGCCGCTCTTCGATGCGGAGGACACGCTGGCCGTCTCGCTGGCCGCCACCGCCGCCGTCGTCGGCCAGCTGACACTCGACCGCGCCCGTACGGGGCGGGCGGCTTCGGGTCTCCTGCTCGCCACCGATGTGGCCGACTACCTGGTTTCTCGCGGCCTGCCGTTCCGACAGGCGCACGAGGTGGTGGGCGCCATGGTGCGCCAGCTGCTGGCCGATGGCCGGGACATCGAGAACCTCTCGCTACCGGAGTGGCAGGCGTTCAGCCCCCTGTTCTCGGCCGACGTCAAGGACCGGGCGACGGCCGCGGCGTCGGTCCGGGCCCGCTGCACACCGCAGTCCACGCACCCCGACGCGGTGGCCGAGCGCCTCGCCGAGCTCCGGGCCTGGCTCGACCATCCCTGAGGGCCGGCGAACCTGAGCGTTTGCCCCGGGCCAGCCGCTCTGCTAAAATACGGGCTGCCTTGCGCCCTGCGGTGTGTCAACCGTTCAGGCCTGAGCTTCCCACCCTGCGCTGATGGCTCTCGTGGAGTGTCTCGTCGAATTTGTGACGGAGGCCTCCCCTTGGTCGGCCCGGGAAATCGCGGTCGCGGCAAAGAGCAGGCACTTTCGAGATCGTTTGAGACGGTCCAGGTAAACGGACCGTGTGCTAGGGACTGTCTTCGGGGGAGTTGCATGCACCAACGCCAGTATCGGCCTGGCGACGTGCTGGACGATTTTTGTCCGCGCGAGCGCCGTATTACCGACCATGCCATCGTTGCGATGGTCGAGGGTGAGATCCAGCGCACACGTTGTGTCGTGTGCGAATCGGAACACGAGTTCAAGAACGCCCGCATGCCCATCCTGCGCCGCAAGCCCGGTACCGGGACGCTGTACGAACAGGTGCTCGATACCCTCGACCCCTCGGCCGGCCGGGTGCCGCCAGCGGGCACCGCCGCAGGACCGGCGAGTGCCGAGACGGCGTCCGAAACCACGCCGATGGCGGCCACCGCTTCTCCGTCCGACGAGGCGTCACCGGATACGGCCGACGATCGCCCCTTCCGACGCTCCCTCATCCGCGCTCAGCTGCCTCGCCCCGAGGGGCAACCGCCCCCCACTCGCGCCATCCCCGAATTCACGATGCATCAACCCCTCAACCAGAACGGCAAGCGGCCGGGGCAGGGGCGGTTCCGTCGGCGTCCCGGGGGCGGTGCCCCCGACCACGGGGGCCCAATGCGGTCCGGGCGCGAAGGCAACAATGCCGGCGGCAGCGGTCAGGGCGGCCGTCGTCGGCGCCGAAAGAAACATTGATGGCGGGTGAGGCGCGATGAGCACGGACGGCCGGATGCAGGGCAAGGTCGGTTTGATTGTCGGGGTCGCGAACCATCGCTCGCTCGCCTGGGCCATCGCCCAGGCCGTCGCGGCCGAGGGCGCCCGGGTCGTGCTCACCTACCAGGGCCGGTACGAGGACCACGTCAAGAAGCTGGCGGCCGAGCTGTCACCCGATACGCTGGTCCTGCCATGCGACGTGCAGCAGGACGAGGAGATCGATGCGGTCTTCGCCCGCATCCGCGACGATGTCGGCGGGCTCGATTTCCTGGTGCACGGCGTCGCGTTCGCGCTGCGCGACGACGTCACGCGACCATTCGTGCAGACGTCGCGGGACGGATTTCGCCTAGCGCTCGACATCAGTGCCTATTCGCTCGTCGCCCTGGCGCGAGGCGCCGAACCGCTCATGCAGGCGCGTGGCGGCGGCAGCATCCTCACCCTATCGTTTCTCGGCAGTGACCGCGTGTTCCCCAACTACAACGTAATGGGTGTGGCCAAGGCAGCACTCGAGTCGAGTGTGCGCTACCTGGCCAGCGACCTCGGACCTCGGCACATCCGCGTGAACGCCATCTCGGCCGGGCCGGTGAAGACCCTGGCTGCGGCCGGCATCGGCGGTTTCTCGAGCATTATCAGCCTCGTCCGCGAGAAGGCACCACTTCGCCGCGCCGTCGAAACCTCCGAGGTCGGACAGGCCGCGGCGTTCCTGCTGAGCGATGCCGCCAGCGGGATCACGGGCGAAGTGCTGATGGTCGACTCCGGACACCACATCGTCGGTCTCTAGAGTACGCCAAAGCCGGCGCGCTGCAGATCGATCTCCGATACCTCGGCATGCGACGGCGAGGCAGGGATGACGACCGAACCCATCCCGTCGGTTCCTGTGGCCGCCGGCAGCGCCTGCGCGCGCTGCTTTCGGCGCGCCTTGTCGCGATACATCCGGCTGTCGGCCGTGGCCATGATGGCTTCGTAGCCATCGCCGTCGCACGGGAAGACCGCGGCGCCCACGCTGATGGTCACGGGCACCCGTCGCCCGGCCCGCGGTTCGAACACAAGGCCTTCCACCGCCCGCTGCAGCTCTTCGCGCTTCCGTTCGGCCTCCTCGGCGCCGCACCCGGCCAGTACCACCACGAACTCGTCTCCGGCATAGCGGATGCAGATGTCGTAGGGGCGGATGGCCGCGCGCAGGATGCCCGCCACCTCCCTGAGGGCGCGATCGCCGGCGCTGTGGCCGTAGGTGTCGTTGATGTCCTTGAAGTTGTCGAGGTCCATGACCAGCAGGGCCACTTCGGACTTCATGCGCTCGGCGCGGGCCAGTTCCCGCGACAGGTGCAGCAACATGAACCGCGTGTTGGGCAGCCCGGTCAACGGGTCGGTGAGCGAGTCTTCCTGCGCCTGCTCGAAGACGATGGAATTGTGGATGACGGCAGAGGCCTGCTCCGAGACGCGGTCGAGCAACCGTCGGTGGTCGTCGGAGTAGAAGTCGGCCCGCGCGTGGTAGACGCCCAGCGTCCCGATGAAGCGATCGTTGAACACGAGCGGGGCGACCAGGGCCGAGTTGAGCGTGGTTTCGGGTTTCGGCACGCCGCCAGCCTCGAAGTCGGCGCTCGGCCGCGCGTTGACCAGCGACCGGCGGTTGCGTGCCACCCAGCCCGTCAGGCCGTGCCCCGCGCGAATGGACAGCGAGCCGATGCTGTCGGACTCGTCGCCGGTGGCGAACCGGCACCGGAGCGTGTCGGTCGCCTTGTCGTACACGAACAGCGCGCAAGCCGAGAACGGCACGAGACTGGTCAACTTCGACGCGATGAGCGCCATCGTGTCGGCAACCCCCAGGCTCGTGCCCATCGTCTGGGCGATCTCGTAGAGGGCGTAGATTTCACGATGCGCGAGGGCGATGTCGTCGAATACCGTGCTGCTCCTAGCGCCTTCGGGCTGGAACCCGGCGGCGGGGTGGCCGAAGTCCGAGGTCGGTTCCAGCGTGAGCCGGCGCGCCGGCGTGTTCTCGGCAGCTTCCGCCTGCCGCGTCATCTCGGGCAGCTTCTCGATGAACAGATCGACCACCTTGGGGTCGAGCGCGCGCCCGGCCTCCTGCTGCAAGAGCAGCAGCGCCGCGTCGTGCGTCATGGCCTTGTGGTACGGCCGGTCGGAGGTGAGCGCATCGAAATAGTCCACGACGGTGAGAATGCGCGCGCCAAGTGGAATGTCTTCGGCCTTGAGGCCCTGCGGGTAGCCTTTGCCGTCCCACCGTTCGTGATGGCTGCGGATGAGCGGGGCCACCGGGTACGGGAACGGGACGGCGCTGATGATCTCGGCGCCCACCTGCGGATGAATCCGGATCTTCTGGAACTCCTCCTGGGTGAGCGGTCCGGGCTTCGACAGAATGTGCTCGGGCACGGCGAGCTTGCCGATGTCGTGCAGCAGCGCCGCGGTCTTCACGCCCTGTATCTCGTTGTCCGACATGCCGAGCGTCCGAGCCAGTTCGGCTGAGTACACCTGGACGCGCCGGATATGGGTTTGGGTGGTCTGGTCCTTGGCGTCGATGGCCAGGGCAAGGGCTTCGATGGTGGCCAGATGCAGGTCGGCCATCTCCTCGACGTGGCGGCGCCCGTCTTCGATGCGGCCCAGGTACACCTTGTACGTGCGATAGGTGAGGTAGAGCGGCGCCAGCGCGAGCAGTGCGAGCCAGATTCCCGAGGTGGTGAGGGCCCAGGCCGCAACTGCGGCCGCGCCGGCGCCCACGAAGTAGCTCGGCCCGCTCCAGAGGAAGTTCTCGTGCCAGACCCTGGCGAGGCTCTGTCGTGTCGTGAGCGCGATGGCGATCGCGATGGAGAAGGTGTTGAACACGAAATACGTACTGGCGGCCGCCACCAGGGGCCGCGCCACATCGGGAAGTGCGGCGCCCAGCGTGCCCGGCACACCGCCGACGAGCGCATACGCGAATCCGGCGGCCTGCACCGTGATGGCCAGGCAGGCCATGCTGAACCACGTGCGGTACAGGGGATTGCGCGCCTTCATGCGGAAGGTGCACTGGCTCCACGCGCTGGTCGCGGCCACCAGCATCGTTTCATTGGGCCCGAGCAGCAGCAGCGAGGCGAAATCGACCGCGTAGGACACCGACAGGGTCGAGCCACCACGGGCAAAGGGCAGACTGACCTTGAATGCCGAGGTCAGTGACGAGGTGAGCAGCAGGACCAGGAAGAGAAGGGGCTGGTTGAAGGTCGTCTGCCAACCGAACCAGACGAGCAACGCCGCGCCGACGGCCGTGGTGGCGCCGACGTAGATGCGGGCCGGAAGCGGAATCCCTCGCATGCGAGATGGTATGTGCGCGGTCCGCAGATCTTGTGTCTGCAGCTCATCCGGCACTCGGTGCGAGAGCATACCTTACGTTAGAGTCATACATCAAGGAAAAAGGCATTGAAACGCATAAATACCTGATTATAAAACGTTTATGCGTAACACGGACACCGTGTTCGTGAAGGTTTGGAATCCCGGTAAAGCGACTTTAGGCGACTTTATGTTCTCGCTCGCCGTTTGCCGGCTGGCGCCGACGGCTCGAGTCCGAACTCGTCGATCTTCCGGTACAGGGTGCCTCGGCTGATGTCGAGCATGCGGGCGGCCTCCACCTTGTTCCAGTGGGCAGCTTCGAGCACCCGGATGATGTGCGCCCGTTCGGCTTCGCGCAGGGTGGGCAGGCGGCTCGATTCTGCGGCGTCGCCCCGCGGTGTCGCCGGCCCGTGCAGGAACTCGATGTCGCTGGGCCGGATCACACGTCCCGGCGCTGAGAGCGCCGCGCGCGACATCGTGCTCTCGAGCTCGCGGATGTTGCCCGGCCAATGGTAGCTGATGAGCAGGTCGGCGGCATCGGGCGACAACTGCTTGGCGTCGAGCGGCAGGCCATTGGTGGCGCAGTAGCGTGCCAGGAACCGGTTGGCGAGCACCGGGATGTCGATGACCCGTTCCTTGAGCGACGGCAGCCGGATGGCGAATGCGTTGATGCGGTAATAGAGATCTTCGCGGAACCGGCTTTCGCGGACGAAGGAGTCGAGCGGCCGATTCGTCGCCGAGATCAGGCGGAAGTCCACGTGGATGGAGCGATTGCCGCCGAGCCGCTCGAAGCGGCGCTCTTCGAGCACCCGCAACAGCTTCGCCTGGGCGACCAGCGACAGGTCGCCCACCTCGTCGAGGAACAGCGTGCCCCCGTTGGCCATCTCGAGCCGGCCGGGCTTGCGATCGTGGGCGCCGGTGAATGCGCCCTTCTCATAGCCGAAGATCTCGGATTCGAACAGGGTGTCCGGCAGCGCCGCACAGTTGACGGCCTGAAACCGCTCCTGCCCTCGTCGCGACAATTCGTGAATCATGCGGGCCACCACTTCCTTGCCCGCGCCAGTCGGCCCCAGGATGAGGACGGAGATGTCCGACTTGGCGGAGGTCCGGATCCACTCGAAGATCGCGAGCATCTTCTCGTCGCGGCCGATCATCTCCCGGAAACGCTGCACCGACGGCGAGGCGTCCTCCACCCCGACGTTGGCGCGACGTTCGAGAAACGTGTCGAGCAGCGCTGCGACCGGACCATCGGGCTTGGCGGCGGTGAAGGTGGGGGGCTCGCCGGCCACGCGGCGTACGACGCCGAAGTCGGCCAGTTCCCGGACGCAGTTGTCGATGTCGAGGCGCATGCGCCCGAAGGCCTGCATCATCGCCTCGAGGTCGAAGGCCTCGCCGGGCCGCGCGCTCAGAAAGCGCAGGATGCCCGCGCGCAGGGGCGACTGCACGAGAACCCGGAAGCGGGCCGCGACGTCCCCCTCGGCCCGCGACCCCGGCGTGGCCCGCCGCGCTGCGAAGGTCACATCATCCATGGGCTGCTCCGCCAACAGTTCCGCTCTCCGGGACCTGGGGTCGAACCTGTCGCGGCTCGATGCGCCGGACCGGTCGTGTGCCGAATGCCGTACCGTGCGCCGCCGACGTCACAGGCAAATGCTACCCTAATAAGATGCCGCACCGCGCACCGGGTTCACCGAAGAAGGGCAAGGGCTACCTGTCCGGCAAGCCCATTCGCTATTACCGACCCAAAGGCGCCGCCGCCATCCGGACGCTCATCGACGATGGATTCCAGGCCTTCAACGCCGCTCGGCTGGGCGAGGCCTGCCGCATCTTTGCCGACAAGATGCTGGCGCCCACCCACGATACGACCATCGCCCTCACCATCGCCGGCGCCTTGACGCCCGCCGGCCTGGGCGGCTGTGTCATCGCCCTCATGGACCGCGGGCTGGTGGACGTCATCATCAGCACGGGCGCCAATCTCTACCACGACCTGCACTACGCGTTGAACTTCACCCTCAGGCGCGGGTCGCCCTTCGTGGACGACCGCCGGCTCTACGAAGAAGGCATCATCCGCATCTATGACGTGCTCTTTCCGGCGCAGGTACTCCTCGACACCGATCGCTTCATCCGCGAGTTCCTGGCCTCGAGCGGGCTCGACCGACCCATCTCGACTGCCGACCTGCACTACGAGCTGGGCCGGCATCTGCTGAAGGTGCGGCCGGGGTGCGAGCAGTATTCGGTCGTGGCGCGGGCCGCCAAGTGCGGCGTTCCCATCTACACCTCCTCTCCGGGCGACAGCTCGATCGGCATGAACATCGCCTACCACGAGCTGATCAACGGCAGCGGGCTGCTGCTCAATCCGAACAAGGACGTCAACGAAGTGTGCGCCATCATCCTGGCGGCCGAAAAGAACGGGTGCGTCATCCTCGGCGGCGGGTCGCCGAAGAACTTCTACCTGCAGGGGCAGCCCACACTCTGGGAGGTTTACGGTATTCCCAAGGGCGGCAACGACTACTTCATCCAGATCACGACCGATTCTGTCGTTTGGGGCGGGCTCTCCGGCGCCACGCCCGCCGAGGCCGTCAGCTGGGGCAAGGTCAATGCGGGCGTCCTGCCCGACACGGTCGTGGCCTACTGCGACTCGACCATCGCCTTCCCGCTCTTTTGCGAGTACGTCGTGGGACACAAGAACGGCCGCCGCACGCGTAAGCGTCTGGTACATCGTCGCGTCGAGCTCGTCGCCGATCTCGAGACGCAGGCGCGGCGCCGCATCGCCCGCCGGCCCCAGGCACGGTGAGCGACGGCGCCATGGGGACTCTCTGGTCCGAACTGGGGCCCCTTGCCGACACCGCGAGCGAGCGCCCGCGCGTGTACGCCGATGCCAACGTGCCGGCCGGCCTGGTGGGATTCATGCGCGACACCCTCCGCTGGGACGTCCTGTTCGTGCTCGAGCATCCGGACCTGCGCCGTGCGCGCGACGTCGAGCATTTCCGGCTGGCGCGGCGATTGCGTCGCACGCTGGTGACGCTCGACCGCGACTATCTGGACGACCGGCAGTTTCCTCCTCACGAAGGTGCGGGCGTGCTGGTGGTGGCGGCGCCCAACGCCCGCGGGTTCGAGGTGCTGCTCACCCGGCTCGACGCTCGGATGTTCAGGGCGCCGGCCGCCCCGCTGCCCCTCGACGGGCGTAAACTGCACGCGCACAGCGACTGGTCACCATGACACTCGGCCTCGACTTGTCCGACGGCACCGCCCGTGCCGTCATCGTCAACGAGCACGCACAGGTCCTGGCGCGCGGCGAGCACCTGCTGGCCGCCGGCCAGACAGCCGCGGCTGCGGCCGCAGCCGTGCGGCGCGCGGTGGCTGGCGCCGGCGTGACGGTCGAGCGGGCGGCGGTCGCGCTCCCGCAGCCGGGAGATGTCGTCCCGGGGGATCTCGATGCCGCGCTCCGCGACCTGCTGCCGGGTTCAGCAGCCCCGGCGACGGTGGCCTCGGGCGTGGCGGCCGTGGTTGCCGAGCACTGGTGCGGCGCGGCCCGCGGCCTCACGACCGTTGTCGCGCTCTCCGCGGGCGAACACGTGACGTGCGGCATCATCCTCGACGGCAAGCCATGGACGGGGACCTATGGGATGGCCGGTTCGGTCGGCTGGCTGTCGCTCAATCCCGTGGAGCGCGAGGACTACCGCCGGCTGGGCGGCCTCGAAGCGGAGGTTTCCGCGCGCGGCATCGTGCGCCGCATCGTCTGGCGGATCAAGTCCGGCGACACCTCGGTCGTCAGCCAGCGGCACGGCGGCGACCTGTCGCGCATCACGGCGGCCGACGTCTTCCAGGGGGCGCGCGGCGGCGACGGCCTGTGCGTCTCGGTCATCCGCGATACGGCCCGCTATATCGGCATGGCGCTCTCGAACCTCGCTGCCACGCTCGACCCGCAGGCCATCGTGCTGGGCGGCGTGATTGCGTCCTCCGGGGACGTGCTGCTCGAGTCCATCCGGCTCGAGTGCGGGCGCCGCCTGCCCCACGCGCAGGCGGAACGGCTCCGGATCGTCCTGTCACCGCTCGGCAGCGACGCGGCGGCCATCGGCGCCGCCCGCATGACCAGCCTCTCCCCATGATTGCCCTGGCCGGCGGCGATCTCGTGTTGCCGGACGGGGTGCTGCGCGGAGGCACGCTGGTCATCGACGGAGACCGCGTCGTGTCGGTCGAGCCGCGGGCCGTCGATCGCGCGGCCGGCATCGACGTGCGGTCTGCGGCGGGGCTCACTATCGTGCCGGGCTTCATCGACGTGCACGTACACGGGGTCGCGGGCACCGACGTGCTCGACGGCGCCCACGCCGTCGCCGCAGTAGCGGCCCGGCTGCCGCGATACGGCGTCACGGCATTCTGCCCGACAGCGGTCGCATGCACGCCCGACGCGCTCGAGACGTTCCTCGACGCGGTCGAGCGCGCGCACCTATCGCCGGCGTGGGGCTCGGCGCGGGTGCTTCCGGCACACCTCGAGAGCAACTTCATCAACCCGGCCTGGAAGGGGGCGCAACCCGGCGAGTGCCTGCGTGTCTTTCGCGCGCCGGCAGACGAGGACCGCGGAACCTTCAGCGGCGACGACATCCTGCGCGTGCTGCACGCGCGCCGCGACGGGGTGGGTATCGTGACGCTCGCGCCCGAACTGCCGGGCGGCCTGGACCTGGTTCGCCTGCTCCGCGATCGCGGGCATGTCGTATCGCTGGGTCACAGCGGTGCGACCTACGAGCAGACCCGCGCCGCGATCGCGGCCGGCGTGTCCCACGCCACGCACCTGTTCAACCGCATGACGCCGCTGACCCACCGAGAGCCCGGCGCCGTCGGCGCCGTCCTGGAGTCGGCGGCGGTTGCGGCCGAGGTCATCTGCGATGGCTTCCATGTGCACCCGACAATCGTGCGGCTCGCCGTGGACCTGAAAGGTCCGGCGCGCATGATGGCCATTACCGACGGCACCGCAGCGTCGGGTCTGTCCCCGGGCTCGCGGGCCATGCTGGGTGGCCGCCCCATCGTCGTGGCCCCGCAGTCGGCCCAGCTCGAAGACGGCACGCTGGCCGGCAGCATCACCACGATGGACCGCGTGTTCCGGATGCTCGTGCGCGAGGTCGGTTTGCCGCTGCCAGTGGCGGCGCGCCTCTGCGCAACGACGCCGGCCGACCGCCTGCACAGGAGACGCCTCGGGCGCCTCGCCGTGGACGCGGCCGCCGACCTGGCCGTGCTGGATGGAGCGCTCAACGTGGTCCAGACGTGGATTGCCGGACGGCGCGTGGGGGAACACTAGCGGCGGGAGGTTCGTCTACAAGGCCAGCGAAGGAGTCTGCCATGCGCCCACGAATTCACGCCGTTGCCTCTGTGGGCCTTGCTCTCGGATGCGCGGCGGCCCTTTCGGCCTGCGAAGTCAACCTCAACACCGAGGGCCTCACGTCGAAGGAAACCCGGACGTTCAAGGTGACGGGCGAAGCCGAGTTGACGCTCGACACCTTCGACGGCTCCATCGACATCCACTCCTGGGATCGAGACGAGGTAGAGGTCGAAATCGAGAAGCGGGCGATGGAGCAGTCCCTCATCGACCAGATGACCATCGAAGCCGATCAGCAGGGCAACCGGATCGTCGTGCGCGTGACCGGGCCGGCCCGCCCCGAACGTCGCGGGCTGACGGTTGGTGTCTACTACTCGCCGGCCGCGCGTCTGCGCGTGGCCGTACCACGCAAGGGGTCGATCCACGCGCGCACCGAGGACGGCACCATCCGGGTCGAAGACCTCGAAGGCCGCCTGGTCTTCCAGAGCGGTGACGGCAGCATCACGGCGAACCGCGTATCGGGCGAGATCGAGATCCGGACCGCCGACGGCGCCATCCGCCTGGAGCAAGCCGCGGGCCGCCTGCAACTCGACACCGACGACGGCAGTATCACCGTCGAGGGGGGACCGGCCGTGTTGCGTGCCAAGACCGCCGACGGCGCCATCCGCGTGCGGCTGCGGGGCGAGACGACGATGGCAGATGACTGGGACCTGTCCACCCGCGACGGCAGCGTCACCCTCACTTTGCCTGCCCTCTTCAGCGCCGAAATCGACGCCGAGACGCGCGACGGCTCCGTCCGCTCGTCGCATCCGGGACTCACGATCGAGCCGGGCGATGGCGAACGTCGCTCCGCGCCGCGCGAGGTCAGGGCGCGCATGGGCGACGGCGGACCGGTGCTGAAGGTCCGGACGGGCGACGGATCCATCCGTTTCGAACGCTAGCGAGAGGCCGCGGCCGCATACGCCGCCGGATCCACCTGTCCAATCACCGCGAACGCGTTCCGGGGCACTGAGGCAGAATAGCGTGCAGACCGGTTGCGCATGATTGTCTTCGATCTGGACGGCACCCTCATCGACTCGTCGCGTGACCTCGCCGAGGCAGCGTCGGAACTCGTGCAGGAGTACGGAGGTCCGGCACTCTCCGAGGCTGACGTCGTGCAGATGGTGGGCGAGGGCGCGGGCGTGCTGGTGTCGCGAGCTCTCGCGCACGCGGGGATCGATTCACCGGCGCCCGGCGCGCTCGACCGGTTTCTCGCCATCTACGATCGTCGCATGTTCGACCACACCGTCGCCTACGACGGCATGCCGGAGGTGCTGGCGCTGCTCACCGCGCACGGGCCGCTGGCCGTGCTGACCAACAAGCCACTGGCGCCGGCCGAAGACGTGCTGAGGCATCTCGGGCTGCGCGGGTTCTTCTCGGTGGTCATCGGTGGCGACGGGCCGCAACCGCGCAAGCCCGACCCGACCTCGCTCCGCCGCCTGATGGCTTCGTCGCCACGCGGGTCGGTCATGATTGGCGACTCGCCAGTGGATGCCGAGACGGCCTCCGCCGCCGGGTGCCCGTTCATCCTGGCGGGATGGGGATTTGGCGTCGCGAAGTTCGGCGGACGAGTTCCCGCGAGCACCCGCCGGGCCGATCACCCTCGGGAGCTGGTGTCGCTACCCGAAACCCGCACCTTCGAGGCGGCGCGCGTGCCGATCGTGATGCGCTGATTCGCGCGCCCCTTGAGACGGACGCTGTCGGATACTTCGTCGCGCGCTTCGACCTCGACGTGTTCACCCGGCATCAGGTGGTGCTGCTCGATGAAGCGGAGAAACGCGGCATCCTGATCCGTCACGCGCGTGACGGTGACGCGCTGTCGCATGGGACAGGTCAGCAGCGTGGCGGACTCGTGCCTGGCGACCTGACCGTCGGCCGTCGGGATCGGGTCGCCGTGCGGGTCGACCTCCGGACGGCCGAGCATGTCGTCGATGCGCTCGATGAGTCGTTCCGACACCACGTGTTCGAGCTGCTCGGCCTCGTCATGCACCTCGTCCCAACCTAGCCCCATGACCCGCACCAGGAAGAGCTCGATCAGCCGGTGGCGGCGCAGCACCAGCGCGGCGAGCTTCTCGCCGGCGGCGCTGAGACGCACGCCGTTGTAAGGCTCGTACTCGACGAGGCCCGACTCGGCGAGCGTCTTGACCATGGTCGTGGCCGTGCCGGGCGCGACACCCAGCGCCGAGGCCAGCTGCCCCATGGGGACGAGGCGCTGCCGCTCACCGAGCTGCGCTTCACCAAGGTAGATGGCCTTCAGGTAGTTTTCGACCGTGCTGGACGGAAGCATCGCAAAATCAGGAGTTTAACAAATTTCGCGGCTCATGTGGTTGACTTTTCGACTAAAGCTGTAGTTTAATTTTGTGTAATCAAAATCGCCTTTCCCACCGTGACACTCCTTCTGTGGCTTGCCCTGTTCGCCCTCGCCCTGGCCGCTCTGGCCGCGCCTCGTGTCGGGCTGCTGGCCCGATGGCGGCGCCATCGGGCGGCATTGGCCCGCGAGCAGGCCGAGAACGCGCTCAAGCACCTGCTCAGTCAGGCAGCCGCTGGTCATGCGGCCTCCCTCTCCTCATTACAGGGCGTGCTCCGCGTCGACGACCGCCGGCTGCTGGCGCTCACCGAGCGGCTCGAGCGCGAAGGCCTCATCCGCACCGACGGCACCCAGTTCCGCCTGACGGCCGCGGGGGAGCGCGCGGCGCTGCACGTGGTGCGCGCCCACCGGCTCTGGGAGTTGTATCTGGCCGACGAGCTGGGCGTTCCGGTCGGGCAGGTGCACGCAAAGGCCGAGCGGGTGGAGCATCAACTGAGCCCGGCCGACCTCAACCGGCTGTCGGCGGCGATGGGGCACCCGGCCACCGATCCGCATGGCGATCCGATTCCAACGCCCGATGGAGAGATGGCCGGGGTACCGGGCACACCCCTCAGCGCCTGGCCTCCCGGGACGCCGGCCCGCATTGTCCATCTGGAGGACGAACCTCCCCTCGCCTACGCCCAGCTGACGGCGCTCGGCCTGCACCTGGGGCAGACGGTCCGCATCATCGACGCGTCACCCACCCGGCTGGTGCTCAGTGACGGCGAGAACGAGAGCGTGCTGGCGCCGATGCTTGCTGGCAACGTCCACGTCGAGGCGGCCGAGCCGGCAGCCGGGTTCTTGGCGCCGGTGCTGCGCCTGTCCGAGCTGCCGCCCGACCGGCACGGCGAGGTCGTCGCGCTGGATCCGGCGTGCCGTGGCTACATGCGACGCCGCCTGCTGGACCTCGGCTTCACGCCGGGCGCGCGGGTGCGACCGGACCTGACCACATTTTCCGGTGACCCTCGCGCCTACCGGATTCGCGGCACCACCATCGCCCTGCGCCGCGAGCAATCGGAGCGCATTCTCGTGAAAGCTGTGGCCTGACCATCGTGTCGATGACATCCAATTGCGACGCCTGTCCTCTCCACGCGGAGATGGCGAGCCTGGGCGAGGCTGTCGGCGGCTTCGACCGCGTGGTCGCGCTGGCAGGCAATCCGAATACCGGTAAGTCCACGCTGTTCAACGCGCTGACCGGGCTGCGCCAGCACACGGGCAACTGGCCCGGCAAGACGGTGACCCGCGCCGAAGGGGGCTTTCAGTTCGGTGGCGTGCGCTACAAGCTCGTGGACCTGCCGGGCACCTACTCGCTGCTCTCCGCCTCCCAGGACGAGGAGGTGGCCCGCAACTTCCTGCTCTTCGGCAAGCCCGACTGCACGATTGTCGTCGCCGATGCGAGCGCCCTCGAGCGCAATCTGTACCTCGCACTGCAGGTGCTGGAGATCACCGACCGCGTCGTGCTGGCGGTGAATCTCATGGACGAAGCTCGGCGGCGCGGCATCGAGATCGACACGCGCAGCCTGGCTCGTGATCTCGGCGTGCCGGTCGTGCCCATCGTCGCTCGTACCTCGGAGAACCTGATGGCGCTGCTCGCGGAGGTCGCTGGCGTGGCGTCGGGCGACACGGTGACCTCGCCACTCCGGTCTCGCGGCACGCCGGAATTCGAACGAGCCGTCAGCCAGCTCGTCCCCCGTATCGAGGCCGCCGCGCCGGGCGTCCCGAACGCCCGCTGGATCGCGATTCGACTGCTCGACGGCGATGCGGCGGTCGAAGAGGCGCTCACTTCCGGCCGCCTGGTCGACCTGGTGGCGCGTCAGCAGGGGCCGGATCAGCGGTTCAGCCGCAAGATCGCCCTGCAGGGGGCGCAATGAACGAGCCGGCTGTGCCCACGGCTGCTGAGGTGGTCCGCGAGGCCACGGCCCTGCGCCGTTCGCTCGAGTCGGGCTTTCGCGAGGAGGTCGTGACCTCGTTGTACGGTGAGGTCGAACGCATCACCCGCCGCGCCGTGCACGATGCCGGGTCGAAGCGGCTCGACCTCGACCAGCGCATCGATCGCATCGTCACCTCGCGCGCACTTGGCCTGCCCCTCATGCTGGCCATTCTCGCGGTGGTCTTCTGGCTCACGATCGTCGGCGCCAACGTCCCGTCCCAGATGCTGGCCACGGCCTTTTTCTGGCTGGAAGATCTCGCTGCGGGTGCATTCGATCGATTGGGTGTGCCGTGGTGGATCACGGGATTCATCTGGCACGGGGTGTACCGGGGGCTGGCGTGGGTGGTGAGCGTCATGCTGCCGCCCATGGCCATCTTCTTCCCACTCTTCACCGTGCTCGAGGACCTGGGCTACCTGCCACGCGTGGCCTTCAACCTGGACTTCCTCTTCAAGAAGGCCGGGGCCCACGGCAAGCAGGCGCTCACGATGGCCATGGGGTTTGGCTGCAACGCCGCCGGCGTCATCGCCACGAGGGTCATCGACTCGCCGCGCGAGCGCCTGGTGGCCATCCTCACCAACAACTTCGTACCGTGCAACGGCCGGTTCCCCACGCTGATCATGCTGGCCACCGTGTTCGTGGCCGCCTCCTTCCGCCCCGCGGTCGCCTCTTTGGTAGCGGCGGGCTCGGTGGTGGCGATCGTGCTCGTCGGCGTCTTCTTCACGCTGGTGGTTTCCTGGGCGCTGTCACGAACCATCCTCCGCGGCGAGGCCTCGGCCTTCACGCTCGAGCTCCCGCCGTACCGCCGGCCCGGCGTTTTGCGGATTCTCTACACGTCGCTCATCGACCGGACGCTGTTCGTGTTGTGGAGGGCCGTTCTCACGGCCGCTCCCGCCGGCGCCGTGATCTGGCTGCTCGGCAACATCGTGGTCGGCGGCGAGAGCCTGGCCACGCGCATCGCGGAGGCCCTCAACCCGCTGGGCTGGGCGATCGGGCTCGACGGCGTGATCCTTCTCGCTTACATCATCGCGATTCCGGCCAACGAGATCGTCGTGCCGACGATGCTGATGGTGTACATGTCCCAGGGGATGATGACCGACCTCCAGTCGTTCGACCAGTTGCGCACGCTGCTCGTGGACCGTCAC